>ERZ780057.1-NODE-1-length-268512-cov-7.53567_pt1 | contig 268512 bp, 238 predicted proteins | sample MGYA00511844_ERZ780057 | MGnify/ENA primary metagenome ERZ780057 (study PRJEB29588, sample SAMEA2149030) | human gut metagenome | biome: human gut; feature: human-associated habitat; material: faeces | place: Denmark | collected 2008/2010 ...
GGTAGAACACCAGCCTTCCAAGCTGGATACGTGGGTTCGATTCCCATCACCCGCTCTGATATTGCGAAAGCGATATTGATGAGTGTTCGTAGCTCAGCTGGATAGAGCAACGGCCTTCTAAGCCGTGGGTCGGGGGTTCGAATCCCTTCGAGCACATGCGCGTTCCTGCGAGCGATGTTAGCGCTCTAAATGGTACGATAACATCTCTATGGTGGGTATAGCGCAGTTGGTTAGCGCGCCAGATTGTGGCTCTGGAGGCCCAGGGTTCGAATCCCTGTATCCACCCTGTTGCGGTAGCAACTATCATTGTTGGGCTATCGCCAAGCGGTAAGGCACAGGATTTTGATTCCTGCATTCGTTGGTTCGAATCCAACTAGCCCAGCTTGCTTAAAAATTAAATTATGGGATACTAGCTCAGTTGGTAGAGCACTTGACTTTTAATCAAGTTGTCGGGGGTTCGAATCCCCCGTGTCTCACTGAAAGATCTATAGTGGTTTGCTATAGGTCTTTTTTTGTGCTAAGAAGTATACGAACTGTTTGTTTTTATGGCATTTGGTATTGCAGCACCACTTCCATATGAGGCTATAGGACATGGGCTGTTGTTTGTGGATATTGCGATTGCAATGTATGATCTGGACAAGTTTAAGCGTATTAATGATATGTATGGACATTCGGCTGGAGATGAAGCATTAGTTGCGGTATCGGAAGCTGTGAGGTCCAGATTATGCGAGGACGAGATTCTGGTCCGCTGGGGAGGGGAAGAGTTTATCGTCATCATGAAACAGAATGAGCGGAGATTTGAGGAACATGCGCAGGAAATCCGCGAGGCTGTGGAACAGTTACAACTGGAAACCGTGTAGTGATGTACTGCAGCGAAATGGACTCCGCAGATAACGGTTATTGTGGATAAGTCAGATGATAAAAGAATCCAAAAGGTATCATCAATCATACCTTTTGACCGGAACAACTTATGAGATAAAATAAAAAGGGAGCGGTGACGCTCCCTTTTTCCGATATGGAAGAATAGTTATTTGATGCAGTTCATGGTGGCATTTTCTGCGTTTAGCTGTTTTTTGACACGATGTTTCCAAATCATATACGTAACAATCAGTAAAATACCGGTGGTCAGCCAGGCAGCAGCATCGGCACTGCATACACCCACGTATCCAAAAGGCTTTGTGGCGATCAGGATAACCGCATAACGGCTGAACAGTTCAAGTACACCGCTGAGCATGGGAACCAGACCACGGTCTAAGCCCTGCAGACCATTACGGTATACAAAGATCCATGCCAGAGGCAGCATAAAAATACTTGCAATGTGCAGATACTGCATTGCTGCGTGCAGTGTCTGTTCAGATGGGTTGTGGATGAACCATCCGACCATCGTAGGTCCGGCAAGGCAGCAGAGCAGTGCGGCGGCTCCGGCTGCAAAGAAACATAAATAAAATGCATCTTTCATACCGCGGAAAATGCGGTCATGTTTTCCAGCACCGAGATTCTGTCCGCAGTAGGTGGCCATGGCTGTACCGAGTGTCGGCATGGTCTGGGTGGCGATGTTGCTGACTTTGGAAGCAGCAGTAAAAGCAGCTACCACGCTGGAACCAAACACGTTGACGGCACTTTGCAGGATCATGGTTCCGATTGCTGTGATGGAATAGTTTAAAGCCATCGGAATTCCCACAGACAGCATCCGGCGGATCTCATGAAAATCACAGTAATAATCTTCGCGTGTGGTCCGCAGGATGTCATATTTGCGGAACATGACAATGAAACATAAAACTGCGGAAACCGCCTGCGAGATAACGGTGGCATAAGCGGCACCGGCAGTGCCGAGTTTTACCACAACAATAAGGAAGATGTCCAGAAAAATATTGAGACCGCTGGACAGGATCAAAAAATAAAGTGGTGTCCGGCTGTCACCGATCCCACGTAAAATACCGGATGCTACGTTATATGCCATGGTAGCAAAGATACCGGCAAAGATGACCCGGATGTACCGGTTTGCCAGTGTGAGGATATTTTCCGGAGTATTCAGCCACAGAAGCAGCTGGCGGGAAAACGCAACCGTAGGAACGGTCAGAATCATGGAAATTACAACCGTTAAAAGCAGTGAAAGTGCTACGCAATGACGGAGAAGTTTCATGTCTTTGGCACCGAATGCATGGGATACCATGACACCGAATCCCTGAGCAATTCCGTTGGCGAAACCGAGAACCAGAAACATCAAGCAGCCCGTAGAACCAACGGCGGCCAGTGCATCCTCCCCAAGATACTGGCCTACGATCACGGTGTCTACCATGTTGTAGAACTGCTGGAACAGATTTCCAAGCAGAACCGGAAGGGAAAAAAGAAGAATGATCTTCATTGGATTTCCGATCGTCATGTCTTTTCTCATAGTAAAATCTCCTTTACCTCTTATTCATTTGTAATTGTAGTCAAAGAAAGAGACTAACAGTAAGGATAGTCTCTTTTCGTGCGGGCAACAGGACTTGAACCTGCACGGTCTCCCACTAGAACCTAAATCTAGCGCGTCTGCCAATTCCGCCATGCCCGCAAGTTTATGTAGTTTTTGTATCTTTTATTATAGAAGATACTTTACTAACTATAACGACATTGTGTGCAGATGTCAATTACTTTTTGCTTAAAAAAATGACAAAATTATGGGAAAACTACTTGACGAATAGAAAAAAATATTGTATCGTATATTACGTGTTTTGCACAAGGGCTTATAGCTCAGCCGGTTAGAGCGCACGCCTGATAAGCGTGAGGTCGGTGGTTCGAGTCCACTTAAGCCCATATCCTACAGGATGTCCGGTATGACCGGACATCTTTTTTGTTTTATTGACAAGAAGACAGTATTATAAATAGGGGTTACAGTTCACAGATTGCCCTGCAAACCGTAACAAATAAGGTACAAAGCATACAATACCCATTTTTTGTATATTGACAAAATATTTTATGAAGGTATAATACAAATTATCATTTGTATGATCCATTGAGGTAAATTGGTACGCAAATAATGTCAAAGGGGGCATGTTTACGTGCTTTTTTTTTGGAACACTTTAACGTGCTACAGAGCTAATGAGGCAATGAGATAATACGATGAAATTACTAAATACTCAATAAGAGGTAGGAGAGAAGAACATGAGTAAATATCTAGTAAAACGTGTATTGTTAGCGATATTATCAATACTCATTGTAAGTGCCATTACGTTTTTCGTAATGAACCTGATTCCTGGTGGACCGTTTAATAAGGAGAAAGCGACCAGCAAGGAAGCACAGCAGGTATTGGAGGAAAGGTACAATCTGGACAAGCCGGTTCCGGAACAGTATGTATTGTATATGAACAATCTGCTGCATGGCGACTGGGGAGTTTCACTTCACAGTGGAAGAAATATCGGAACAGAGATTTCCAGAAAGTTTGCAGTATCTGCAAAATTAGGTGGAGTTGCGGCAATTGTTGCCATTATCATCGGTGTGATATTGGGCAGTATCGCAGCACTTACAAGAAATAAACTGCCGGATCGTCTGATCGTATTTTTCACGACACTGGGTACGGCAATGCCGTCTTTTGTACTGGCAACGCTGCTTTTGCTTGTATTTTGTTTAAAACTCGGATGGATTCCGGTATGGTCTTCGAGCAATCCGAATTATTTGCTCCCAATCATTGCACTGGCGGCATATCCGATGGCATATATTACGCGTCTGACAAAGACAAGTATGCTGGATGCGCTAAATCAGGATTATATTCGTACTGCAAGGGCAAAGGGCGTGCACCGGCTCAAAGTTATTTTTAAGCATGCGCTGAAAAATGCCCTGATTCCGGTTGTAACATATGTTGGTCCTATGGTTGCCTATATTCTGACAGGTTCCATGGTTGTGGAGAACATATTTACCATTGGTGGTCTTGGAACCGAATTCGTAACAAGCATTGTCAACCGTGATTACACTATGATTATGGCAATCACGATTTTCCTTGCGGTTCTGATGGTAGTTGCAAATCTTCTTACAGATATTGCATATAAACTGATTGATCCAAGAATCACATTTGAATAATGATGGAGGAAGGAACTTAGAATAATGCAGGGAAATGAAGAATTAAAAAAGCGGCAGATACTGTCCGCACAGATTGATTTAAGTAAATTTAATAAGGGCGATTTTATAAAGGCAACGGAAGAAGAGAAGAAGCAGCAGGATGTCATGGGCGAGTCAACGACATTTTTTAAAGATGGCATGAAACGTCTGAAAAAGAATCCGCTGGCAATGGGAAGTATTGTGATTCTGGTTCTGATTCTGGCACTGATCATTATTGCACCGTTTTTTGTACCATACAGCTATTCGGATATCATTACAGTGGACGGCAAGCGAGACAAGACCGCAGCCAATATGGCACCGTTTGAGTACTCGAAATTAGAGCAGCAGTACATGGATCGTACCGGCGAGAAACTGTTTCCGCATATTTTCGGAACCGATAACTTAAGCCGTGATTACTTTATCCGTGTGATTTACGGTACGAGAGTCAGCCTTTCGGTTGGTGTGATCGCTGCAATCATGGTACTTATCATTGGACTGGTTTATGGTTCGGTTGCGGGATATTTTGGTGGAAAAGTGGATCTGATCATGATGCGTATCGTGGATATTGTGTATTCCTTGCCGGATATGCTCATTATCATTCTGCTTTCGGTTGTGTTTCAGGAACGGTTAAAGCCACTGATTGAGGGAACCATGTTTGAAAAACTCGGAACCAATATGATCTCCATGTTTATTGTGTTTGGATTGCTTTACTGGGTAAGTATGGCGCGTCTGATCCGTGGACAGATTCTTACAATTAAAAACAATGAATATGTACTGGCAGCACGCTGTATCGGTACCAGAAACAGCCGCATCCTGACCCGTCATATTCTGCCAAACTGTTTATCTGTTATCATTATCACGACCGCATTGCAGGTGCCGAGTGCCATCTTTACCGAGAGCTACTTAAGTTTCCTTGGCCTCGGGGTAAGTGCACCGCTGACTTCCCTGGGAAGTCTGGCAAACGATGCGCGTTCAGCAATGCAGTCGTATCCGTACCGTCTGGTAATTCCGGCAGTGCTGATCTGTCTGATCGTACTTGCGCTGAACCTTCTGGGCGATGGATTGAGAGATGCATTTGATTCAAAACTGAATTAAGGAGATAAGCAAATGAGTGAAGAAAATAAATATATATTACAGGTAAAAGATCTTCATACCAGCTTTGCTACGGATGCTGGGGAAGTTCGTGCGGTAAATGGTGTCTCCTTTAATCTGGAACCGGGAAAGACACTGGGAATTGTAGGAGAGTCCGGTTCCGGTAAATCCGTTACTTCTTATTCGATCATGCAGATTCTTGCGGAAACCGGAAAAATTACCGGAGGAGAGGTACTTTATCACGGCGAGGATATTTCCAAGTGGAACGAAAAGCAGATGCAGAAGTTCCGAGGGGAAAAGTGCTCGATCATTTTCCAGGATCCGATGACAAGCCTGAATCCGGTATTTACGATTGGAAATCAGTTGATGGAGGCAATTCTGCTCCACACAGACAAGGATAAAAAACAGGCGCGTGAGCGCGCCATTGAAATGTTAACACTGGTTGGTGTCAATGAGCCGGAAAGCCGTCTGAAACAGTATCCGCATGAGTTATCCGGTGGTATGCGCCAGCGTGTGATGATTGCCATGGCACTGGTCTGTGAACCGGATATTCTGATCGCAGATGAGCCGACTACGGCACTTGATGTGACCATTCAGGCACAGATCCTTGAACTGATGCAGGATCTGCAGAAGAAGCTCGGTATGGCGATCATCATGGTAACCCATGATCTGGGTGTTATTGCAAGTATGTGTGATGAGATTATTGTCATGTACGGTGGCCGTGTCTGTGAGCGGGGCACAGCGGATGCCATTTTCTATCATCCGGCGCATGAGTACACCAAAGGACTGCTCCGCTCCATCCCAAAGGCAGACAATATGAACGAAAAACTCATCCCAATCGGCGGAACTCCGATCAACCTGCTCCAGATGCCGGAGGGCTGTGCGTTTTGTCCGCGTTGTGAGTCGGCAATGAAGATCTGTTTAAAACAGCAGCCGGCGGAGTTTCGTGTGGGCGAAGACCATCTGGCGAGCTGCTGGATGAATGTAAAAGAAATCTATGAAGCACAGGAGGGCGGCAGCAATGAGCAGTGAAAAGAAAAACAATGATTATCTGCTGGAAGTAGAACATTTGAAGCAGTATTTTCCGGTGCATCAGGGTTTTAGCACCATTCCGCTGAAAGCAGTGGACGATATTTCCTTTGCCATCCGCCCGGGAGAAACACTTGGTCTGGTTGGCGAGTCCGGCTGTGGAAAGACAACAGTAGGCCGTACACTGCTTCGCCTGTATCAGCCGACGGCAGGTAAGATTACGTTTGACGGAAACGTTCTCTTTGACAGTGGAGAACAGTATGACGAAAACGGAAAAATGATCGTTGATGCAAACGGAAAGCCGGTTATGGGCAAAAAAGTAGATGTCAATATGATGCCGTATCGCAAGGAAATGCAGATGGTATTCCAAGACCCGTATTCATCATTAAATCCACGTATGACGGTGGAAGATATTATCGGGGAACCTTTGGATGTGCATAAACTCTACAGAAATAGAAAAGAGCGTCGTGAAAAGATTCTCGATCTGATGGAGCTGGTCGGTCTGAATGCAGAGCATGCCATGCGTTATGCGCATGAGTTTTCCGGTGGACAGCGCCAGCGTATCGGAATTGCCCGTGCACTTGCGGTAAATCCGAAATTTATTGTCTGTGATGAGGCGGTATCTGCACTGGATGTTTCCATTCAGGCGCAGGTTGTCAATATGTTTGAGGAATTACAGGAAAAACTTGGAGTTGCCTATCTGTTTATCGCACATGATCTGCTGGTTGTACATCATATTTCCGACCGGATTGCAGTTATGTATCTGGGAAAGATGATGGAAATTGCGGATGCAGATGAGTTAAATGCAAATCCGATACATCCATATACACTGAGTCTGCTGTCCGCAGTTCCGATTCCGGATCCGGAGACAGCAAGAAAAAGTCATAGAATCGTGCTGGAGGGGGATGTTCCGAGTCCGCTGAAAATGCCAACCGGATGTCCATTCCGTACAAGATGTAAGTATGCAACGGAAAAATGCGGTCAGGAGATGCCGCAGCTGACCGACAGGGGGAATGGTCATATGGTTGCATGCTGGAATAAATAAGGTTTTTTCCCGCAAGGGTGAAACATATAAATAATTTTCAGGAGGAACAATTATGAAGAAGAAACTTGTATCAATCATGCTGGTTGCTGCAATGGCTCTTAGCGTAGTTGCATGTGGTTCATCAAAAGGAAACTCTGCAAAGACGGACGGAACCGAAGCAATGGCTTCCAGTGTAAGTAAAACACCGGACAACCAGATAAGCATTAACCTTGCTTCCGAGCCACAATCCATCGATCCGGCACTGAACTCTGCCGTAGATGGTGGATGTATGATCGTGAATTCTTTCGCGGGTCTTTATACCTACGACAAGGACGGCAAGCTGATTCCGCAGCTGGCATCTGATATGCCGGAAGTATCCGATGATGAAACTGTTTATACGGTAAAGATGATAAAATCCCAGTGGAGCAACGGGGAAGAGGTAACAGCAAACGACTTCGTATACAGCTGGAACCGTGCTGCGGATGAAAAAACAGCAGCTGATTATGCGTATCTGTTTGATATTATTGCAAGAAATGATGACGGCTCACTTGCTGTAGAGGCAACTGATGATTATACGTTAAAAATTACACTGACCAATCCATGCCCGTATTTCAATGACCTGATGGCATTTCCTACTTATTTCCCGGTATACCAGAAGGATGTGGAAAAAGCGGATCCTGATGGAAAGAATCCGGGTAAGTGGTGTCAGGAGGCTGGCTTTGTATCAAACGGTGCTTATACATTAAAATCATGGAAGCACAACGAGAGCATGGTTTATGTAAAGAATCCGAAGTATTACGATGCAGACAATGTAACTATGGATGAGATCCACATTATGCTGAGTGCAGATGATACTGCAACCTATGCAGCATACAATAGTGGAGACCTTGACTTTGTAGATACCGTTCCAAACGATGAGATTTCAACATTAAATGGAAAGAACTCTGATTTCCATATCATTCCAAACCTTGGAACTTATTATGTTGGTTTTAACGTAAACGACCCGATTTTTGACGGAAAGACCGTAGAGCAGGCAGCATCTATGCGTAAAGCAATGAACCTGCTGATTGATCGTGAGTTTATCGTGGAGAATGTAGGACAGACCGGACAGATTGCCGCAGATTCTTTCGTACCGGCAGGTATGTCAGACGGTAACGGCGGAGTATTCAAGACCGATGATACAAGCTACTATGATGCAGACAAGACAGGTGCAGACCAGGTAGAGGAAGCAAAGAAGCTGCTGGAAAGTGCCGGTTATACATTTACGGATAACGGAGATGGTTCATACAAGTGTGATCCGGCAATTTCCATGACGTTCCTGACCAACGATGACAGTACGCATATTGCAGTTGGGGAGTCCCTGCAGCAGGATTTCGCACTGCTGGGGATCAATATGGAGATTAAGTCGGAAGACTGGAATGTATTTATTGAAGACCGTAAGTCCGGCAACTTTACCATCGCCCGTGAGGGATGGCTGGCAGATTACAACGACCCGATCAATATGTTAGAACTCTTTACAACGGATTCTGGTAACAATGATATGCAGCTTGGAAAGGGTGACAAGCCTTCCGATTCTGCACCGGACTGGACAGATTACAATAAGCTGATCAAAGAGATCCGTACAACTGCTGATTTCTCCAAGCGTGTGGATCTGATGCATCAGGCAGAGGATATGCTGATGGATACCGGTGCAGTAATGCCGATTTACTACTACAATGATATTTATATGTTAAAGTCAAATATCAAGGGCATTTACTCTACCATCTATGGTATGAAGTACTTTATGTATGCAACAAAAGACAAATAAAATCATCCGGATACAACCGCGATGAGAAACATGAAAACTCCGGGAAAGGCTCCCGGAGTTTTTGTGTTTGGTTAATACAGATTTTTTTTCTCGTGTGACCATTTTTCCGGATGATCCTCATACTGTGCGTTAATCCAGTCAACGACCTGCTGCTTGCCTTCGTTTGTAAAGGGCGCAGTAAAATCCGTTTTGAGGGAATCATCCGTCAGGGAAAAGATAAGAGGACCGGGCCAGACCCATGCATGAAAAAAGGCGTCCCCTTCCTCGGGGGCTTCCCGTCTGATCAGAAAACGCATGCCGTTGATCCAGCCGGTATAGCTCGTTTTTTTGTAATAATTTAAGTTTAATACTTCGTCAGAGGTTAACATAGTATCTCCCAGTTTCATTATTTTGTAATAATTGTAACACATTTCCATTAATTTTGGTATAATGTCTGTTAGAGTGTTTGAACGAAGGTGAAAAAATATGTTTGGGAGAAATGATTTTGTTGAAAATGTAAAATCTGCACTGGCAGCAGTGGATTGTGATATGGGGGCATTTCGCAGCTGGCAGAAAATGTATGACAAGCTGAAAAAGAAGAAAAGTGAGCAGGAGGATCGCTACCGGCGATGCAGAGAGCAGACAAAGCGTGTGCAGGAAGATGCACAGCTGATGGAACATATGCTTACCACTGCGCAATCGGTAGACGGAAAGGAATTCGGCAGACTTTTAAAAGATCTTCGTCAGATGCAGAACAGTTTTGATCATGAATTTCTGGTCAGCAAAGAAGATCAGGAGTTTCATTCCACGTACGATACGATTCTGCGGCTGGGAACGAAAGCGTTGAATGCCCCGGATCAGAAACTTCTGCTGCAGAGTGAAATTGAAAATCTGCTCGCGCTTCTTAAGGAAAATCTGGAAAAAGAGGAACCGGAGATTGCGGCACTTACATTTTATTATCAGTTTGGATCGGATCAGGAACTCGCGCAGCTGCCGCCGGCAGAGAAGCTGTCGAAGATTACATATTTATATGAATGTGAGTTCCGGCGACCGATTCTGCAACTTTTGGAATCAGGTATTTCCGGTGCCGGAGAGCAGAAACATACATATGAAACTGCAACAGACCGTGGCAGCAGAAAAAAATATGAAACGCTGCAGATCTTTTTTGGTGCACATCCGGAACATATTTTAGAACAGATGATGGAAGAATAAAAAAACAGGAGGATTCCTATGGAACGCAGACCATTGCCGGGAGAAAAATACCGGCACTTTAAAAATAAACTATATCAGGTGATTACCATTGCAAAACATTCCGAAACGGGAGAGGAACTGGTGATTTATCAGGCGTTATATGGAAGTTTTGGCGTGTATGCAAGACCGCTTTCCATGTTTGTGAGTGAAGTGGATCATGTCAGGTATCCGGATGTACATCAGAAATACCGGTTTGAGCGTGTGGATGAGTCGATGGAAGAAACCGGGAAAAACGCAGAACCAAAGGCAGAGACGGCGCAGCCTGTTATGCAGAAAGCAACAGCGGAAAATGCCGTGACGCCGGACCAGACACAACCGGAGGTGGAACCGAAACTCATAGAGTTTCTGGAGGCAGACAGTTTTGATGAAAAATATAATATTCTGACGTCCATGAGGGATGTTATTACAGACAGTATGATCGATACGATGGCGGTTGTGATGGATACGGTGATTCCGGAGGGAGATCTGGATAAGAGATATGATGATTTAAGGTATGTGATCCGGACCAGACAACAGTATGAATTTGCCAACCGGCTGCGTTGATTAACGCAGTCCGTGCCGGCTTAAATAGCTGTTGTGATATTTTCCGGAATTTGTCACGTCTTCTCCAAACCAGTCCGGGGCGGTGAACTTATCAGCTTCTTCGACCGAATCAAATTCCACTTCCACCAGAGTCAGCGGAGCGAGGTCTTTTTCAAAGATATCGAGTTCTGCGGTCAGATGCTCGTTTAAAGGAATCAGATAGCGGGTTTTGGCAATTAAAAGCCCGTCAATTTTCGGAAGCAGGTGCCCGTAGGACTCTTTGGTGAGAGGAAGATTGTATTCTTCCCGCACCATAAGCCCATCGCCCTTGTAGGTGAGATAATAATCGTTGTTGGAGCGGCGGATGCGTACGACCGGTTCAGTGCACAGGTAACCCTGTGCTATTTTTTTACTTTCATACTGATCCAGATGATCCGGTAATGTTTTTACAAGATATTTTCGTTCGATTTCCATATGATTTTCCTTTATTTAAAATAAGTCAGCAGTTTCTGTACGGCAATGCTCTGCGGTTTTCCACTGTCTTCCACAATGGTGATCTGGCGCTCCGGAATTTCTTCTTCGAGTTCGATCTCGAAAACCTCTTTGTGCTCAATGGCCGGTCTTGCAATGCCTTCCGGACAGAATCCGATGCCAAGATTACAGCGGACCATCGGAAGAATCTGGTCTGTGGTAGCAACTTCCATATCCGGAGAAAACCGAAGGTGGTTTTCGTAGAAAAACCGGACATACAGATCATTGGTTCCGGTGCCGGCAGAAAGGGAAACAAAGGAAAAATCCGCAAGTTCCTTTAAACTGCGTTTGCGGCTTGCAGTTGTTTTATAGGCACTTCCTCCGATCAGAATGTCGTGATAGCTGCGAAGTGCGGTTTTTCGCAGAGGCTTTCGGATTTCCAAAGGAGAGGTGACCATGGCGATATCAACAAGTCCTTTTTCTAAGGCATCAATGGCCTGCGGGGTGGAATGATTGGAAATTTTCAGACGGACATGTGGATAATCTTTATGAAATTCCTGCAGTTTGTCTAAAAGGTACAGACGCATGGCGGTTTCGCTGATGCCGATATTGATCTGCCCGCTTTCGAGGCTCTTGTTTTTGATAATTTCTTTTTCTCCATAGGTGAGCTGTTCAATTGCAATGGCAACGTGGCGGAACAGGTGCTCGCCCTCGGTTGTCAGCTGAATCCCTTTGTGAGAACGGATCAGCAGTTTGCAGTCAAGCTCATTTTCCAGAATATTCATACAGCGGGTGATGTTGGGCTGGTTACTTCCGAGCATTTCTGCCGCGTTGGAAAAGCTTTTATAACGGGCAACATAATAGAAAATGCGGTAATAATCTAAAGTCATGATATTCCCTCCTCATAAACTATCGAAAGTATAATACAAAAATGGCAGGTGAGTCAAATGGAAATCCTCCGATTGTGTGCTTGTCGTTTTTGTAAGAAATTGCTACAATAGATCATAGCAATTACCGAAAAGGAGAATGATAAATATGAGCAGACTTGGAATTTTTATTGCAGACGGATGTGAAGAAGTAGAAGCACTGACGGTTGTGGATATTGTGCGCCGTGCAAAACTTGAAATTGACATGATTTCCATCAACGGAACAAAGCAGGTGACCAGTTCCCGCAATGTGACATTTATGACAGACACGACAAAAGAGGAGGCTGACTTTTCCGCTTATGACGGGATCATTCTGCCGGGCGGTATGCCGGGAACGGTTCATCTGGGAGAAGATGATACGGTCAGTCAGGTGATCCGTGAGTTTGCAAAAGAAGGAAAACTTGTTGCGGCAATCTGCGCAGCACCGAGTGTGCTGGGACAGGCCGGAATTTTAAATGGGAAGAAAGCTGCGTGTCATCCGGGATTTGAAGAAAAACTGACCGGAGCAGAAGTATTCTTTTCCCCGGTAGTATGTGATGGAAATGTGATTACAAGCCGCGGCATGGGAACTGCCGTACCGTTTGGTCTTGCAGTTGCCCGTTATTTTACCGATGATGCAACCATAGAACATGTAAAAGCCGGACTTGTATACGCATAAACAGGTTCCAGAAATTGTCAGCTTTTTGTTCTCATAATTCCTCTGGTTCTGGTCACACTATACTCAGGCACATGAGAACAGCAAGTTGACCCCAAAAGCCGACCTGCCTTCTTGTGTGCAGGCCGGCTTTTTTATGCAGGCATATAAAATACAGGAGGTGAAGAACTATGGCAGGTAACAACAATTCATCAAGCGGTACAAACCGTATGGCAGTACCGGAGGCAAAGGACGCAATGAAACGTTTTAAGGAAGAGGTTGCAAGCGAGCTTGGAGTACCTTTAAAAGATGGATACAATGGGGATCTGACTTCCAAACAGGCAGGTTCTATTGGTGGAGAAATGGTCAAGAAGATGATCATGAAGCAGGAAGAACAGATGAAATAAGGACTTTCTGCCGGAAAACAAAACAGCGTATGGCTTTTGACAGGCCATACGCTGTTTTTATTATAGGAAATAAAAAAACACTTGGCAAATATGTATTTCGTATGCTATAATGCTTAAATGACTGTGGTGGTCGTAGTATGCCTGTTTGTACCATCACGGAAAAATAGATCGTACATGGAATTGATATATATAAGGAGGAAACAATTAAGATGAGTGTACAGGTTGAAAATTTAGAGAAGAATATGGCGAAACTTACCATCGAGGTTTCAGCAGAGGATCTGGAGAAAGCACTTGAGTCAGCTTACCAGAAGCAGAAAAAGCAGATCAGTGTTCCGGGATTCCGTAAAGGAAAAGTTCCGAGAGCCATGATCGAGAAGATGTATGGAGTTGACGTATTCTATGAGGATGCAGCAAACGCTCTGATGCAGCAGAATTATGCAGCAGCTGTTGACGAAAGCGGAATTGATATTGTGTCACGTCCGACCGTTGACGTTGTACAGATTGAAAAGGGCAAGCCTTTTATTTTCACGGCAGAAGTTGCTGTAAAGCCTGAAGTTACACTTGGCAAATACATGGGAGTGACCGTTACAAAGATCGATACTTCTGTATCCGATGAAGAAGTAGACGAAGCTCTGGAAAAAGAACGCAATAACAATGCAAGAACCATCAATGTAACAGACAGACCGGTTGCACAGGGAGATACCGCTGTGATCGATTTTGAAGGATTTGTAGACGGTGTTGCATTTGAGGGCGGTAAGGGAGAAAATCATTCATTAGAGATCGGTTCCCACACCTTTATTGATACATTTGAGGATCAGCTGGTTGGAAAGAATGTTGGCGATGAAGTAGATGTAAATGTTACTTTCCCAGAGCAGTATCAGGCTGCTGATCTGGCTGGAAAGCCGGCTACATTCAAGGTTAAGATCAACGAGATCAAAGCAAAGGAACTTCCGGAGCTTGATGATGAGTTCGCAAAGGATGTATCTGAGTTTGATACATTAGCTGAGTACAAGGAAAGCTTAAAGAAAGACTTGGAGAAGAAGAAACAGGATGAAGCAAAGCGTACAAAAGAAGACGAAGCCATCCAGAAGATCATTGACAAGTCAAAGATGGAGATTCCGGAGGCAATGATCGATACACAGTGTGAGACAATGATCGAGGAATTCGCTCAGAGAATCGCACAGAGCGGTCTTTCCATGGATCAGTACTTACAGTTCTCCGGTCTTACCGTAGACGGATTAAAGGAGCAGGTTCGTCCGGAAGCTCTTACCCGTATCCAGAGCAGTCTCGTATTAGAGCAGATCGCTAAGGAAGAAAACATCGAAGTATCTGATGCAGATGTAGATGCAGAGATCGAGAAGATGGCAAAGAATTACGGTATGGAAGCTGATAAGCTCAAAGAGTACATGGGCGAAGGTGAGAAAGAATCCATGAAGAGAGAACTTGCCATCACAAAGGCAGTTGAACTGATCATGGACAACATCAAAGAAAGAGCAAAGGCTAAGACAAAGAAAGAAAAAGAAGCTGAGGCAGAAGCAGAGGCTTAATATTGAAAACTACGACAGAGAAGGACTGGTCTGGGAGAATACCAGACCGGTCTTTTGTTCATTGAGGTGCATCGCAGGATGCATGTAATAAATACAGGAGGCGATTTTTCTATGAGTTTAGTACCTTATGTCATTGAACAGACCAGCAGGGGCGAGAGAAATTATGATATTTATTCCCGTCTGTTAAAAGACAGAATTATCTTTTTAGGGGAAGAAGTAAATGAGACAACCGCAAGTCTTGTTGTTGCACAGCTTCTGTTTCTGGAATCGGAAGATCCGAACAAGGATATTCAGTTATATATCAATTCTCCGGGTGGAATGGTTACTGCCGGTATGGCAATTTATGACACCATGCAGTATATCAAATGTGATGTATCAACCATCTGTATCGGACTGGCAGCCAGCATGGGTGCGTTTCTTCTGGCTGGTGGTACAAAGGGAAAACGTTTTGCACTCCCTAATTCAGAAATCATGATTCATCAGCCTTCCGGTGGTGCAAAAGGACAGGCAACAGAGATTCAGATTGCGGCAGAGAATATTTTAAAGACAAAGAAACGTTTGAATGAAATTCTTGCTGCAAACACCGGTAAGCCATATGAGACAATTGCAGCAGATACGGAACGTGACAATTATATGTCCGCGCAGGAAGCTGCAGATTACGGCTTGATCGATGGAGTGATCACGAATAGATAGTTATGTGGAAACCTCCGGTCATTGCCGGAGGTATTTTTCATTTATAGGAGTAAATAAATTATGGCAGGAAAGAATGATGGCAAAATCCGCTGCTCTTTTTGCGGAAAAACACAGGATCAGGTCGGAAGAATGATTTCAGGTCCAAATGGTGCATTTATCTGTGATGAGTGTGTAGATATCTGCGCAGAGATCATCGAGGAAGAGAATCTGGAAGAAAAAGCTCCGGCTTCTGCAAAGGAAGAAATCAATCTGATTAAACCGGAAGAAATGAAAGCGTTTCTGGACGATTATGTAATCGGGCAGGATCAGGCAAAAAAGGTACTTTCGGTTGCGGTATACAATCATTATAAGAGAGTGCTTGCAGATCAGGAAAATGATGTGGAACTTCAGAAAAGCAATATTCTGATGCTGGGACCGACCGGTTCCGGAAAGACGCTTCTGGCGCAGACACTTGCCCGTGTACTTAATGTACCGTTTGCAATTGCAGATGCCACGACACTGACAGAGGCCGGTTATGTGGGAGAGGATGTAGAGAACATTCTTTTGAAGCTGATTCAGGCTGCAGATTATGATGTGGAGCGTGCACAGCACGGCATTATCTATATTGACGAGATCGATAAGATCACAAAGAAATCGGAGAATGTATCCATCACGAGAGACGTATCCGGAGAGGGTGTTCAGGAGGCATTACTTAAGATTCTGGAAGGAACGGTTGCATCGGTTCCGCCACAGGGAGGACGTAAACATCCGCAGCAGGAACTGATTCCGATTGATACAACAAATATTCTGTTTATTTGCGGCGGAGCATTTGATGGTCTGGAGAAAATTGTAGAGGCACGTATGGACGCTTCTGCGATCGGATTTAATGCAGAGGTGAAGTCAAAGTCTGACATCAATGTGGGGGATGCATTTAAGCGTGCACTGCCACAGGATTTTGTGAAGTTTGGACTGATTCCGGAGTTTATCGGACGTGTGCCGATTACCGTATCTTTAGATTCGCTGGATCGCGACGCATTGATCCGTATTTTAAAAGAGCCAAAGAATTCTCTGATCAAACAGTATACCAGACTTCTGGAACTGGATGGGGTAGGACTGGAATTTGAGGACAGCGCAATTGAAGCAATTGCAGATAAGGCATTAGAGCGCAAAACCGGAGCACGTGGACTGCGTGCCATCATGGAAGCGGTAATGCTGGATCTGATGTATCGTGTCCCATCGGATGATTCCATCAGCAAGTGTGTGGTAGATAAAAAGATGGTGGAAAACAATCTTGCTTTAGATGGAGAAGAGATTCTTGGAATTGAGCAGGACCCGAAGAAAGAAGTAAAAGAAGAACTTGCTTCATAAAAAGACCGGATGCGTCTGGAAATATAGGAGCAGATACAAGTGGAAGATAAAATATTGACAATTCCGGCAGTGGCACTGCGGGGAATGACGATTTTGCCGGGCATGGTGGCTCATTTTGATATCAGCAGGGACAAATCCCTGCGTGCTGTCGAGGAAGCCATGAAAGGAGACCAGAAGCTTTTTATCGTCACACAAAAAGATACAGAGAAAGAAGATCCTCAGGGAGAAGATCTGTATGAAGTGGGGCTTCTGGCTGTGGTTCGTCAGGTCGTAAAATTACAGAAAAATATTATGCGTGTACTGATCGAAGGAATCGGGCGCGCAGAGATATATGAATATACACAGACAGCCGATTATATGGAAGCGCGTGTGATCGTGTATGATCAGGAAGACGATGAACAGCTTCCGGAGCAGGCAAAGTCTGCAATGCTTTTGAGTGTGCAGGAAACGTTTGCAAAATATGCAAGAGTACATGGCAAAATCGGGCAGGATGTGATGCGCCAGGTTCAGGAAGAGACGGATCTTTTAAAACTTCTTGATTATGTGGGAAACAGCCTTGTAATCAGTTATAAAAAGAAACAGAAACTGTTAGAGGCTGTCACGCTGACAGCACGTTATGAGGCGGTGCTTTCTTCTTTGCTGCAGGAGACAGAGATTCTGGCTTTAAAGCGTGATTTCCAGAAAAAAGTGCAGGAACATGTGGATAAAAACCAGAAAGATTACCTGCTTCGGGAGCAGATGCAAGTAATCCGGGAAGAGCTGGGAGAATCCAATACAGAAACCGATGCACAGGAGTATGAAAAGAAACTGCAGGAACTTCAGGCTTCCGGGGAAGTGAAAGCAAGAATTCATAAGGAGATTGAGCGTTTTCAGGGAATTTCAGGAAATTCATCCGAGAGTACGGTAAGCCGTGGTTATATCGAAACCTTACTGGAACTTCCGTGGGATGCAGTATCGGAGGATAACAAAGACTTAAAGCATGCGCAGAAGATTCTGGATGAGGATCATTACGGTCTCGAAAAGGTAAAGGAACGTATTCTGGAATTTCTTGCAGTCCGTAATCTGACCGGAAAGGGAGAGAGCCCGATTATTTGTCTGGTGGGGCCTCCGGGAACCGGAAAAACCAGCATTGCGCGTTCGATTGCCCGTGCGCTGGATAAAAAATATGTTCGTATTTCACTCGGAGGTGTGCGGGATGAAGCGGAGATCCGCGGACACCGCAGAACCTATGTGGGAGCAATGCCGGGAAGAATCGTCAATGGACTGCGGATGGCGGGAGTCAAAAATCCACTGATGCTGCTGGATGAAATTGACAAGATGAGCAGCGATTATAAGGGAGATACAGCTTCTGCCATGCTGGAAGTGCTTGACTCGGAACAGAATCATAAATTCCGGGATCACTATGTAGAGCTTCCGGTGGATCTGTCCGAGGTACTGTTTATTGCAAGTGCCAATTCCATGCAGGATATTCCGGGACCGCTTCTGGATCGTATGGAAATTATAGAAGTCAGCAGTTATACGGAAAACGAAAAGTTCCATATTGCAAAGGATCATCTGCTGGCGAAACAGTTTGAAAAAAACGGAGTTGCAGATGGCAAACTAAAGATTACGGACAAAGCGCTGCGAATGGTGATTTCTTCTTATACCAGAGAAGCAGGTGTACGTTCTCTCGAACGGCAGATCGGAGAAATCTGCCGCAAAGCAGCCCGCAGAATCTACGAGGGCGATGAGAAAATGATTCGTGTAACCGGCACAAATCTGGAAGATTTTCTCGGAAAACTGAAATATCGTCCGGAGAAGAAAAACAAAAAGAATGAAGTAGGCATTGTGCGCGGTCTGGCATGGACCAGTGTGGGTGGTGTAACTTTAGAGATTGAGGTGAATCTGATGCCGGGCAAGGGCAGTGTGGTGTTGACGGGAAAACTCGGAGACGTCATGAAAGAGTCTGCACAGACCGGAATCAGTTATATTCGGTCCATCAGTGAAGATTACCATATTGATCCGGAATTTTTCCAGAAACATGACATCCATATCCATGTTCCGGAAGGTGCGGTTCCAAAAGACGGACCGTCTGCCGGAATTACCATGGCAACCGCAATTCTTTCTGCGGTCACCGGGAAGCCGGTACGGGCAGATGTTGCCATGACAGGGGAAATTACACTGCGCGGACGTGTACTTCCGATTGGCGGATTAAAAGAGAAATTGCTTGCGGCAAAGAATGCCGGAATGAAGACGGTCTGTATTCCAAAAGAGAATGAACAGGATCTTGCCGAAATTTCGGAAGAGATCGTTGGAGATATGGAGATCATACCGGTAGAACATATGGATCAGGTAATTAAGGCTGCATTTGTATAATGCAGCCCAAATTCTTTTTGCAGGAGAATAAATATGATTATCAAAAATGTGAATTTGGAGACAGTTTGTGGAATTACAAGTGCGATTCCGGACAACCTATTGGATGAAGTGGCTTTTGCCGGAAAATCCAATGTGGGAAAGTCATCGCTGATCAATGCGCTGATGAACAGGAAATCGCTTGCGCGTACTTCTTCCCAGCCGGGAAAAACGCAGACCATAAATTTTTACAATGTCAATGAGGCAATGTATCTGGTGGACTTGCCGGGATACGGATACGCAAATGCAAATATTGAGATTAAGGCGAAATGGGGACAGATGATCGAAAATTATCTGCATACATCCAAACGGCTGAAAGCAGTTTTTCTTCTGATTGATATCCGTCATGAACCGTCGGAAAATGATCAGATGATGTATGAGTGGATGGTTCATCAGGGATTTGCGCCAATCATCATTGCAACAAAATCGGACAAATTAAAAAAGATGCAAATCCTGCAACATGTGCAAATGATAAAGGATATCCTGCAAGTGGAGCCGGGAACGATCGTTATTCCGTTTTCTGCGGAGTCAAAACAGGGCCGGGAAGAAATCTGGCAGATTGTAGAATCCGTTATTGAACTTCCGCAAGGGTACATCGAGGCGGAAAATGCCAAAAGAGAGGCAAAACAAAAGCAGCCGGCACCGCAGGAACCGAAGAAAAAAGAACGCTGGAAAAAGACAGACCGCCCGGTAGCAAAAAAGACACTTCGAAAAGAACAGAAAAAGAAAGTGAAAAAAAAGTAGAATGAAGAAAAAGTATTTGTATACTGCAATCATGCTTTTTGCCATTCTGGTGGCAGGAATGGGACTGACCGGATGGTACGTCAGCCAGACACAGGAACAGACGGATGGACAGGAACTGACGGTTGTGACTTCCTTTTATCCAATGTATATTGCGGCTGAGAATGTAATCGGGGATGCAGACGGAGTGCGTCTGGAAAATTTAAGTGAGCCGCAGACCGGCTGCCTGCATGATTTCCAGCTGACACCGGAAGATATGAAGTTACTCAGTACGGCGGATGTGTTTATCATCAATGGTGGTGGAATTGAAAGCTTTATGAAGGAAGTTGCAGAGGCTTACCCAAATCTGAAAATTATAGAAGCCTGTGAGAATATTTCTTTGCTCTCCGGGGAGGAGGACGATACACATCATCATGAGGGGGAAACAGAAGAAGAACATGCCCATGGGGATGTCAATGCCCACGCATGGATGAGCGTTTCTGCTTATGAGACACAGGTACAGACGATTGCCGATGGATTATCTGGAGCAGATCCGGAAAGAAGCAGTGCCTATCAGAATGGGGCAAAGGCATATCTGGAAAAACTGGACGGACTGAAAAAACGTCAGGAGAAATTAAAACAGGAAATTTCCGGTCAGTCGGTGATTCTGTTTCATGAAGCATATGCCTATGTCGCTGAGGACTATGGACTGCAGGTAAACTATCTGCTGGATCTCGATGAGGAACGGCAGGTCAGCGCAGGAGAAGTATCGGATGTGCTTTCTGCTGTCCGCAAGGGGCATGTAAAATACATTCTTGCAGAAGAACTGTATGGAAAGAGTATGGGAGATACGATCCGGAAAGAGTCCGATGCAAAGGTATTATATCTGGACCCGCTGAATCGCGGAACTTACGAAAAAGACAGTTATATTAACGGTATGAAAAAAAACATGGAGATACTTGAGGAGGCATTTTATGCGAAAGATCATTAGTCCGTGTGGATTTCATTGCATCAAGGTGAACCATCTGGGGGTGTGGTTCAGTGAGCAGGAAATCTTAAAAGATGTGAATCTTCATATGCACTGTGGATCGCTGAATGCGATTATCGGAAAAAACGGTGCCGGAAAATCGACATTGATCCGTGCCATGCTGGGGGACATCCCGCATACGGGAGATATTGAGTTTCGGGATACCAAAGACGGACGGATGCAGAATTTAAAAATCGGATATGTCCCGCAATCGATTAACATCGAAAAAAATACACCGGTCAGTGTCTATGACCTGCTGGCAAGCTATGAGTCGAGATATCCGGTGTTTCTGCCGAAAAACCGGAAATTATATGAAAAGATCAAAGCGCATCTGCGCATTTTTGAGGCAGAAGAACTGATCGACAAACAGGTTTGTAATCTGTCCGGAGGACAGCTGCAGAGAGTGCTTCTTGCACTGGCGGTGATGGATGAGCCGAATCTGCTGCTTTTGGATGAGCCGGTATCCGGAATTGACCAGAATGGCATGGAACTTTTTTTTAAAACGATGGATTATCTGAAAAAACATTATGACCTTGCGATTATTCTGATCTCACATGATCTGGATTACGTGGCAAGATATGCGGATCATGTAGTGCTTCTGGACAAGACGGTCCTCAGGCAGGGAACGGTAAAAGAAGTATACGAAAGTTCCGAATTTGAACGGATTTTTTCTGCGGGAAAAGAAGAAACATGGATAAAGGAGGATGAGACAAATGATTGATTGGACCTCCTGGATGGATTATGGTTTTATGAAGATGGCATTGGCCGCAATACTGATCATTACACCACTGTTTGGGCTGATGGGAACCATGATTGTCAATAAAAAAATGGCATATTTTTCGGATGCCCTGGGGCATTCCGCACTGACGGGAATTGCTGTAGGAGTGGTATGCGGAATTCCGGATACGAATATTTCCATGGTGATTTTTGCAGTTGTATTCGCGTTGCTGTTAAACAAAATCGGAAGCAGAAGTACCGTATCAACCGATACGATTATTTCGGTTTTTTCCTCCTGTTCGGTTGCGATTGGTCTGGCAATCCTGTCAAAAGGCGGAAATTTCAGTAAATATTCGAGTCTTTTAGTCGGGGATGTTCTGAGCATTACCAAAAAGGAAATCGGGTATCTTGTTATTATTTTTATCGTTACGATTTTGTTCTGGATCACCTGTTTTAACTGGCTGAATGCCATCTGTATTCACCGGGCACTGGCAAAGAGCAAGCGGATTCCGGTACAACTGATGGATTATGTTTTTGCGGTACTTGTAGCACTGATTGTCATGCTTTCCATCAAGTGGGTAGGTATTCTGATCATCAATGCATTGCTGATCCTTCCGGCGGCATCGAGCAGAAATCTGTCGGTAAATATGCGGGAATACCATGTCTTTTCGATAATTTTTTCCGTTTTCTCGGGCGTCATGGGGCTGATTTTGTCTTATTATACAAACGTTGCAACCGGCCCAATGATTGTAATTATCGCATCTGTGATCTATTTTGTGACTTATTTTTTCGGAAGAAAGTGGAAAGAATAACAGGGAGAATAGAATTTGACCGATTGTATTTTTTGTAGTACAATCGGTGTATACAAAATACTGAGGAAATACAAATGGATGAAATAACACTCAAAGCACTTGCAAAAATAAATCTGGGACTGGATGTGGTCCGGCGCAGGGAAGATGGATATCATGAAGTGCGCATGATCATGCAGACTATTCATCTGTACGATCTTCTGGAGATTCAAAAGATCCGGGAGCCGGAGATACAGATTGTTTCCAACCTCTCTTTTTTGCCGGTAAATGAAAATAATCTGGTCTATAAAGCGGCACGGCTGTTACAGGAAGAGTTTGCGCTTACAGATGGAATTTCCGTAAAACTGACAAAGAGAATTCCGGTAGCGGCGGGGATGGCAGGAGGAAGCACGGATGCTGCCGCCATGCTGTATGCGATGAATCAGTTGTATGATCTGGGATTGTCCCGCAGGGAACTGATGAAGAGAGGGGTACAGATCGGGGCAGATGTTCCTTACTGTCTTATGCGTGGAACGGCACTGGCAGAAGGAATCGGGGAAAAACTGACGCAGCTTCCGCCGATGATCAAATGTCCGGTGCTGATTGCAAAACCATCCATTTCTGTATCGACCAAATTTGTATATCAGAACCTGAAGCTGGATGAACAGACGAACCATCCGGATATTGATGCACTGATGAAAGATATCCGGGAGAAAGATTTTGACGGTGTCTGTGCACATATGGGAAATGTACTGGAATCGGTTACGATACCAAACTATCCGGTAATTGCAGAGATCAAACAGCAGATGATGCGTTCGGGTGCAAAAGCTTCCATGATGAGCGGAAGCGGTCCTACCGTATTCGGTCTTTTTGAAGATGGAGAAACGGCAAAGCGTGCGCTGCGGGAAATGAAACGCTCCGGTCTTGCAAAACAGGTATATCTGACCACGATCTACAACAACAGGAGAAAGTAATAATTCACACAAACAGAAATGGAGACGATAACATGACAGATGATCTGACGCTCAATATGGACGCATATCTGCCACTGAGAGATGTTGTATTTAATACGTTAAGAGAGGCAATTTTAAAAGGAGATCTCAAACCGGGAGAGCGGCTTATGGAGTTACAGCTGGCAGCAAAGCTTGGGGTGAGCCGTACACCGATCCGTGAAGCCATCCGTATGCTCGAGCAGGAGGGACTTGCTGTAACCATGCCACGCAAAGGGGCAGAGGTTGCAAAGATGACACTCAAGGATATGGAAGATGTTCTGGAAATCCGGGAGGCGCTGGATGAACTTGCCGTAAAGATTGCATGTGATAAGATTTCGGAGAAAGAGCTGCAAAAACTTTTAGAAGTCAAAGATCAGTTTGAAAACAGTACAAAGACCGGAGATGTGAAAATGATTGCCGAGATGGATGTGAAATTCCACGATGTTATTTTTGAATCTACGGGAAATCCGAAACTTGTGACGTTACTGAATAACCTGCGGGAGCAGATCTACCGGTACCGTGTGGAATATATCAAAAATCCGGACAATTATCCGATCCTGATTGCGGAACATAATGCAATTGCGGAGGGACTCAAAAACCGGGATAAAGAAGCCGCAACGCTTGCTATGCACAAACATGTAAAAAACCAGGCAGTGGCAGTAAAAAGTGTAATCCAGTGTCAGGATGAAACAGAAAATGAATAGTTTATGTAACAGATGGAAATAGTAAGGACAGATACCTTTTGGTGTCTGTCTTTTTTTAGGTATACAGGCACCTTATGGGATGAAAAGAGATAGGAATGTAAAAATGGAGCATACAAAAATTTCGACCGATATTGAGCAGAATATAAAACAGTTTCAACAGCTGTTTGCAGACAGTGCAGATATTAAAATGAAGGAAATGCGTCTGGGAAAAGGAAAAAGAAGACGCTGTTTTCTGGCATATATTGAGGTGGCAGTCAGCAATATGCTGCTGGAAACGACGGCTTTGGGGAGACTGCTGGCGGCATTATCGGAGCTGCCGGACAGAGACTTAAATCAGGTACTCAATGAGAATGCGATGGGGATTTCAGATGTGACACCGTACGATACCATAGAGGATGCAGCACAGGGGATGCTCACAGGGGATGCCATCCTTTTTGTGGATGGATACGGACATGCGTTAAAGATTGCCGACAAAGGATATCCCGGTATGGGGGTGCAGGAGCCGGATTCGGAAAAAGTAATCCGCGGTTCGAAGGAGGGATTTACCGATTCCATCAAAACCAACACGGCTCTTATCCGTAAGCGTGTGCGATCAACACGGGTTAAAGTAGAAGAAGTACAGGAGGGGGTGCGTTCGCACACGGCAATTGACCTGGTGTATATGGCAGATCTGAAATATGAATCCGTGCTGCGGCAGATCCGGGAAAAAATTACAGAATATGAGATTGATGGGGTCATGGACAGTGGAACTTTGGAACAGTTGGCGGAAAAGAAATGGTATTCACCGTTTCCACAGTTTCAGACGACGCAGAGGCCGGACCGGGCAGCACTTGCAGTGCTGGAGGGGAGAATCGTATTGTTATGCGACAATTCTCCGGTCGCTCTCATTCTGCCGACAGATCTGAACTCCTTTCTGAAGACGAGTGATGACTATTATAATCGCTTTGGTGTGGCAACGTTTGCACGGATTTTGCGTTACATGGCAGCCTTTTTTGCCATGACGCTTCCCGGACTGTATCTGGCGGTGACAAATTTTCACACACAGATTCTGCCGACACCGCTTTTGTTATCCTTCTGGGAGGCACGGATCGGTGTGCCTTTTCCGGCGGCACTGGAGGTCATTCTCATGGAGATTTCTTTTGAACTGTTGCGGGAGGCGGGGGTCCGGCTGCCGGGGGCAATGGGAAATACGATCGGAATTGTCGGAGGTCTGATTATCGGGCAGGCAGCTGTGGATGCCAACCTTGTCAGTCCGATTGTGGTGATCGTGGTTGCGTTTACCGCGCTTTGTTCCTTTTCCATTCCGAATGAAGAATTTGCTTTTTCATTCCGGATATTGAAATTTTATGTGATTGTCCTGTCCGCATGGCTTGGATTTTTCGGATTTTTGATTGCACTGCTTACGGTGTTCATCCATCTGTCGCGGCTGGAAAGCTTTGGGATTCCGTATCTCATGCCGTTTGTGGGGGCAGATGTCAATGATTATCATGATGAACGCGACAGTATCTGGCGTGCACCACTGAAAAAAATGGTGCGAAGACCCATTTATGCAAAACGTGGGGAGCGGATACGTCTGCGGAAAAAATAGGCTGAGTAAACAGTAACGGAGGAACGATATGTTTTCAAATAATAACCGGATATCAACGCGGCAGGTGTTCCGGCTGTTTGTGTTCGATTTTGTAGGGGAAAGTACGCTGATTCTGCCCTCACAGCTGGCGGCATTTGCGGGAAATGACGGTCTGGCATCCATTGTGCTGGGCGGCATTATGGGAAGCCTGTATCTGTGGTATCTTGCATATGTTTTAAAAAAGATGGAAACGGATCTGGTCACTTATATGGAACGGATTCTGCCGGCATGGATGAAAAAAATTTTTCTGGTGTTACTGCTGGTCTATTTTACCGGGATGGCAGGATACGGGGCATATATCTTTTCGGACGTGATACAAAAGGGGCTGATTGCAGGGGAGTCGTTTCCCCTGATTCTGATTCTGGTATTGCTGACGGCAGGGTATGCTGTGTGTGGCGGGATTGAAAGCCGTGCACGGGTGTATGAGATTTTGTTTGTCGTTTTGTTTGTACTTCTTGCAGTAATGCTTTTGATTGCGGCGGGGGATCTGGAGATGGAATATCTGTATGGTTTTTTTCAGGCAGATACCGGGTCGGTGATGAAAGGAAGTCTGGCAGTCTTTTTTTGTCTGATGCCATTGTTTCTGCTTGCATTTTTTCCCTCCTATGTGCAGAAAGCAAAATGGGGGAAGCTGGTGCATGCCGTGCATGCGGCAATGTGGTTTGCCATAGGTGTTCTTGCAGTTTTGTATGTGATCCTGCTGGGCAGTTTTGGAAGCCGTTCCCTGACGACCATGAAATATCCGGCAATTACGCTGATGAGCAGTATCCATCTGAGGGGAAGTTTTTTGAAGCGGCTGGATGCCTTTATGATCGCCATCTGGTTTTTTACGCTGTTTGCACTTGTGACTGTGTTTTTGTTTTATGCACAGGAACTGGTACAGAAACTGCGGAAAAAAGATACGCATAAAAAATGGTATCTCTGTGGGGTGATGGCTGCCGTTTTCGGGGTGGCAGAAATGCTCCACCAAAGCAGCCATGGGGAATGGTTCCGGGATTATCTGTTGTATATCGGAATCCCGTTGTTTTTGTTCCTGCCATTGTTTGTACTTTTGTGGGGAAAGGGGAAAAAACGGCATGAAGGGTAAAATAAAAAAATATGTTGCACTGGTATTGTCTGTGCAGCAGCTGCTTTGCGGATGCAGTGCCACAGAACTCGAAGACCGCTGTTTTCCAATGATGGCGGTTGTGGACGAAAAGGATGGACAGATTTCTTTTGGTTATGGATTTCCCAAGCTGAGCCAGAAGGATAATACGGATCTGGAAGAGGCGCGTGTGAATATCGCGCCTGTCACGGGAAAGACGATGGAAAGCTGTGTGCAGACCTATGATAGCCGGCTGGAAAAACTGGCAGACTGCAATCATATGAAAGTGCTTGTCTTCGGGGAAAATCTGATGGAGGATACCGGACGGTATGCGGATGTTCTTTCTTATCTGAAACAAACCGGACTTTTCCCAAGAAACATCTATGTATGTGTGGCGGAAGATCCATTGGCATTGTTTGAGACAGAAGAAGATCTGCCACAGGATCTGGGAAGTTATCTGGAACAGTATCTGCAGAATCAGGAATCAGCGGGATCAGGAAAACTGTTTAAGCTTGGCAGGCTGCTGGACGAGAAGGAAAACCATATCCTGCAGATTATGCTGCCATATCTGGAAACAGAAGACCATATCATCTTCTGGAAAACCATGTACCGCGTACCGGATGACAGGTTTTTGTATAAACAGGAAAAATAATGGAAATGCTCTTACTATCAGAGGAAAGAGAGTGTGGGAAAATGAAAAAGAAAAAAAGCATGTTTATCATTTTATGTATGTTAACGGTTCTTGCTGCGGGAACTGCGCACGCAACAGAAAAGGAAAGGGTGGACCCACTGCAGCCGGCAATTGCAGAAAAAATACTGCGGTTTCATGTACTGGCAAACAGTGATGCCAAGGACGACCAGAATGTGAAACTAAAGGTCCGGGATGCGGTGGGGCATATGCTTGGGCAAAAACTAAAAAAGGTAACAGACCGGGCGCAAACCGAAAAAATTGTGCAGGACCACATGGACGAAATTATAGAAACAGCGGAAAAAACGCTGCACAAAAACGGCTATACATACGGTGCCAGCGCAAGGCTTGCCAATGTGGATTTCCCTGTGAAAACGTATGGGGATTATACGTTTCCTGCAGGCAAATACCGTGCATTGCAGATTACACTGGGAAAAGGAGAAGGACATAACTGGTGGTGTGTGCTGTATCCGAATATGTGTTTTCAGGGATCGGTATATGAGGTTATGGATGAATCTTCCGGTGAGGAGCTGCGTGAAGTTTTGACACAGGAAGAATATGCAGATGTGTTTGATTCTGGAAAAATGCAGATCCGGTGGAAATTCCTTGATTATTTCCGTTAAACTGGTTATGATAATGAAGCACGCCAATGTGCGTTAAGATATCAAGGAAAAGAAGGAACTGGCTATGACAAAAGACGTATTATTGTCCATCAAGGGATTGCAGATCGGGGAAAACGAACAGAATGACACGATAGAAGTGATCTCCCCGGGAGATTATTATTTTCGGAATGGCAAGCATTTTTTTATGTACGAGGAGGTCATGGAAGGTCAGAAAGAATCGACCAGGAACATGATTAAAGTGCGTGATAATTATATGGAACTGACGAAAAAGGGTGCTGTCAACGTTCATATGATTTTTGAAAAAAATAAAAAAAATATTACATATTATAATACCCCATACGGCAGCCTGCTGGTGGGAATTGATGCCTACCGTGTGGATGTGCAGGAGAAAGAGGAAGAGATTACGGTTGAGGTGGAATATGCGCTGGAGATAAACAATGAGCATCTGGCGGACTGCCATATCCGGATTCTGGCAAATCCGAAACAGGACCCGGCATTCAAACTTGTCAGATAAACAGACGTAAGTAATGAATATGCACGAAAACAAACGAAAATGAACGAAAAAATTGTTAAATATTGTGAAAAAATGCTGAGTTGTGGTATAATGTAAAAAATGATAACAGAGGGGGAAATCATTATGAATACGGAACACAGGCAGCAGAAAATTTCTTTCTGGCATTCTATGAAAACGCAGTTTATTGCGGTAGTGATTCTTGTGGCGGCAGTGATTGTAATATTGTATACACTCATGATTATGCCTGGGGTAAAAAGCAATATCCGCAGTATCTATTCCGACTATCTGCTGGATCTTTCCATTTCGTATGGAAGGGAGATGGAAAGTGCCATGCAGGTAAATATTGATCTTTTAGATAATCCGGAAGCTGCACAGGACATTTTACAGCAGCTAGATATCGCAGGAGCCAAGACAGCTTATGCCTATCTGGTCGGATTTGACGGAACGATGCTGTATCATCCTACCGCTGAGAAAATCGGGCAGCCGGTAGAAAACGATGCTGTCAAAAAGATGCTCAAAGAGATACAGGGGGGAAGTATCCCAAAACCGGAGACTGTGCAGTATGTATTTCAGGGGGAGAAAAAATTTGCCGCATGTTATACCAGCAAAAAACAGTTTATCCTTGTAGTCACGGCGGATGATGCAGATCTTCTTGCACCGGCATTAATGCTGGAGCAAAGGGGAATCCTGATTTCAGGTGTGCTGCTGTTGCTCGGGGCTTTGGCAGCGTTTGTTTTTGCAACACGGATTACACGTCCGTTATCAAAGATTACAGATTCCGTGAACCGGATTGCACAGCTGGATCTGCGAAACGATCAGGTACTGGAACAATGTGCCGCACATCGTGGGGAAGTCGGAAGCATTGCAAATGCCGTGCTTCGGATGAAAGAGGCTCTGACGGAAATTGTACAGAAGATACGGCAGCAGAGTGGACAGTTGTTTGATGCGTCGGAAACGTTAAACAATAACGCGGTAAAGACAGCAGGAAACGTAAATAATGTGGAGACCGCAGTAAATGAGATCGCAACCAGTGCAACCAGTCAGGCACAGGAGACACAGGGGGCAACCGAGTCCATTATTTCCATGGGTACGATGATTGAGGATTCTACAAGCCAGGTAAAATCCATGAACGAGACGGCAGATGTGATGAATGAGTCCGGACAGATAGCCAAAAAGGTACTGGAAGAACTGGGAGAAATCAATGAGAGGGCAACCGAGTCCATCAATGTGATTTATGAACAGACCAATACAACGAATGATTCTGCCTTGAAGATCAAGGATGCAACATCGCTGATTGCTTCCATTGCAGATGAAACCAATCTGCTGTCACTCAATGCTTCCATTGAGGCTGCCAGGGCAGGAGAGGCAGGAAAAGGTTTTGCGGTGGTGGCAGCACAGATCCAGAAGCTGGCAGAACAGTCCAACGAATCTGCCAAGCGGATTGAGGATATTATCCGTGAACTGCTGAAAGATTCCGAAACTGCAGTACATACGATGGAAGATGTGAAGAAAATCATGCAGGAGCAGAACGAAAAAGTGAAAAAGACGGCAGAAGTTTTTGAACAAATGCATGAAGGTGTCAATTTGTCCATCCATGGAATGGTATCCATAGAAGAACAGACACAAAAGATTGAGGATGCAAGAAATAAGATCGTAGATACGGTACAGAGTCTGTCGGCAATCGCAGAGGAAAATGCGGCAAGCACACAGGAGACCTCAGCTTCCATGATGGAAATTGGTTCGGTTATCAATGATATCAGTCAGAATGCAGAGAACCTTAAAAATATTGCAGAGGTTCTGGAAAGAAATATGCAGCTGTTTCAGATGGAAGAATCATGATTTGTGGAACAACGGTATAGAATCTGCATGAAAAGAAAAGGCTTATCTTCCCGGTGGGGAAGATAAGCCTTTTCCTGTTTTTTCCTGTAAACACATTATTTCTTTTTGCTGCTGGAACCGGATTTGGATTCTTTCAACTTGGCATTGGCTTCATTGTACTTTTCCTGAAGCTTTGCACGGAATCCTTTTTTCTTTTTGACCGGTTTTTCCAGCGGTCCACGGAGTCCGCGTACGCCTGTGATATAAAGACCACTGACGGTTGCCTTGACTTCTTTCTTGACCGGAATCTCATCGTAGATCTGCTCGTCTGCGATCAGTGTCATGACTCTTGGTCCGACTTTGGCTTTTACGATTGGAAGTTTGGCGCGCTGCATGAGTTTGTTTGCCTGTTCCATTACCTGTGAAGGAAGGCCGGCATCTTTCATTTTCATTCGTTTTTTGTCGATGATCAGCATCGTCACTGTCTGCGCAGCGGCTTTCATCTGCTCATCCTGTTCTTCTTTTTTCTTCTGTGCTTTCTTTCCGAGAAAGTACAGGACAATCATAGCGGCTACCAGAATAATGGCAATCACTAATAATACGATTCCTATTGGTTTCATCGTGGATTTCCTCCTCTATATACTAAAATTTATTGTAGCAAAGATTTCTGTAAAAATCAACGTTTACTGTTTGTATTTTCTATGGATTTATGGTATGTTTAATTAGTTGTAAAAGGAAAGAAAGAAGGATTTGGGACATTATGAAGAAAAGAGTGGTTATACTTTTTTTGTGCATGACGATGGTATTATCCATGGGGGCATGTGGTACAGACAGTGATAAAAAAGCAAGTACCCAGCAGGGAACACAGGAGACGGCAAGTGAAGTGTTTGACGGACCGCACAGCGCACAGATGAAGCTGGATCTGTCAAAACTTGTGACGAAACTTGCAGATTATAAAGGGATTGATGTTACAATCTCCGGAAATTATGATGTGACAGATGATCAGGTGGAGCAGAATCTGATGTCACTGCTTTCATATTACGGAATCACCGGAGTTGAGGTAAAAGACCGTGATACGGTTCAAAAGAATGATTATGTCAAGGTGGATTATACCGGATATCTCGACGGGGATGCATTTGATGGCGGTTCTGCGACAGACACAATGATTGATGTGGCGAACAACTGTGATGCCACACAGAAGACAAATTACATTGATGGATTCAGTGATGGGCTTGTCGGCGCAAAAGTCGGGGAAGAAGTAAGTTCGGATGTGACATTCCCGGAGAATTACCAGTCTTCGGATCTGGCGGGAAAGAAAACAACGTTTAAATTCAAAATCAAGGGAATTTATAAGCCGGTTACCATGGACACGCTGACCGATGACATGGTAGCAGATGCATTTACCGAGCAGAAGATCACCACGAAAAAGGATCTGGTTGCATATGTACGGCAGGTACTCGAAAAGCAGGCCGCAAATTCCAAGTCTCAGGCAAGTATCAGCGCAGTTGAAGATGATCTGCTGGATAAATGTAAAGTGACAATTCCGGATGAGTATCTGGATGCGCGTCTGCAGGAATATCAGCATGAATTTGAAGCAGACAACTGCAATGATACACAGACTCTGGAACAGTATGCCAAGAATAACAATACTACCGTGGATGATATGAAAAAACAGTGGAAAGAACTGATGATCAAGCAGATCAAAATTGAATTTATCTTTGGACGGATTGCGGAAAAAGAAAATATTACAATCAGTGATGATGATTTTAAGTCATTTGTAGATTATCTGGTAAGTTCAGGCAACAGCCAGATGGCAGATGAAAATGCGGTATATAAATATTATGGTGGTGGAAATAAAGAGGATGGAAAGAAAACACTTCGTCAGCTGTATGTGGTCAATCAGGCGATTTCGTATGTTGTGGAGAAAGCCAATATTACCGTAAAACCGGATACACAGACGACAGAGTCATCGGAAAACTAAAGGGTTCAATAAAAACAACTAAGGGATAGATTAGATTTTTAACGGAGGGACAGTATGGAATTAGTAAATGTCAGAGAGATTTTCAAAAATACGATCAGATATGAAAATCAGCAGGTAACGATCGGCGGATGGGTAAGAAGTAACCGTAATTCCAAAAATTTTGGATTCATTGTAGTGAATGACGGTACCTTTTTTGAGCCGATTCAGGTTGTATATGGAGATGGTCTGGAGAATTATGAGGAAGTCTGCAAGATTAATGTCGGAGCAGCAGTCATTGTAAAAGGACAGCTGGTGCCTACGCCGGAAGCAAAACAGCCGTTTGAGATCCAGGCAGCAGAGGTAACCGTGGAAGGTGCTTCCACACCGGATTATCCGCTGCAGAAGAAGCGTCACACGTTTGAATATCTGCGTACCATTTCACATTTGCGTCCGAGAACCAATACGTTTGAGGCGGTGTTCCGTGTACGTTCCCTGTGTGCATATGCGATTCACAAATTTTTCCAGGAGCGCGATTTCGTTTATGTGCATACTCCGCTCATCACAGGAAGTGACTGCGAGGGTGCAGGGGAAATGTTCCAGGTAACAACGCTTGATTTAAAAGATGTGCCGAAAAAACAGGATAAAACCGTGGATTATACTAAGGATTTCTTTGGAAAACCTACCAATCTTACCGTATCCGGTCAGTTAAACGGAGAAACCTATGCGATGGCATTTAAAAATATTTATACGTTTGGACCGACTTTCCGTGCGGAAAATTCAAACACAACCAGACATGCGGCTGAGTTCTGGATGATTGAGCCGGAGATCGCATTCGCAGATCTCGAAGATGATATGATGCTTGCGGAAAGCATGTTAAAGTATGTGATCAATTATGTGATTGAACATGCACCGGAAGAAATGGCATTTTTCAATAATTTTGTGGACAAAGGTCTGCTGGATCGTCTGGAGAACGTAGTAAACAATGATTTTGCACGGGTGACCTACACAGAAGCAATTAAGATATTGTCAAAACACAATGACAAGTTTGATTATAAGGTATCCTGGGGCTGTGATCTGCAGACCGAGCATGAGCGTTACCTGACCGAACAGATTTATAAGAGACCGGTATTTGTAACCGATTATCCGAAGGAAATCAAGGCATTTTACATGAAACTCAATGAAGACGGAAAGACAGTTGCAGCAGTAGACTGCCTTGTTCCGGGAATCGGAGAGATCATCGGCGGAAGCCAGAGAGAGGACGATTATGATAAACTTCTGGCACGTATTCAGGACATGGGGCTGAAAGAGGAAGATTACAAGTTTTATCTGGATCTGCGCAAATACGGATCAGCCAGACATGCCGGATTCGGTCTTGGATTTGAGCGCTGCGTGATGTATCTGACGGGTATGGCAAATATCCGCGATGTCATTCCGTTCCCTAGAACCGTAAATAACTGCGAACTGTAAAATGGAATAAAAGAGCCGTATTTCCCATAAACTCTAAGGAGGACAATTTCCGGAGAAGTATGTGTGGAGAATGGGCAGGAACAAATAAATAATAAAACAGGAAGAAACGTCGCAAAGTTTGCAGGCTGCTTTATAGGCACATGTCTGCTCTCCGCGGCGCTTTTTCTGTTATGGTGCGGGATTTCCTATTCCATGAGATTGTCGGTGGAACTGATCCGGGTGGGAATTACGGCATGGTATGCGCTTTCCGGTCTCATCGGTGGAAAAATCCTGCGCGCATGTAAATGTGGTGCCATACCTTTTTGCGCAGTTATGCTGGGAGGCCTTTTTTTCGGGATTCTGTATGTCTGTTCCTGCATACGGGAACAGCACTGGATTGCGCTGGAGGGAGAAAACCTGACGATTCTGATTTTGTGTACGGCAGCGGCACTGCTGGGAAGCGTGCGGTGGAAAAAGAAGTAAGGGCTGTGTGACTGTAAAAAAAGACTTTCCTTATGGTGACCACTGTGCTATAATAATACAGATAGACGGGAAATCCAAAAAAACAGACAAAGGAGAGATTCTCATGAAGCATGTAAAGACATTAAATACAAGAAAGTTACAGAACACAATCAAGACAGGTGGATGTGGCGAGTGCCAGACATCATGCCAGTCTGCATGTAAGACATCCTGTACAGTAGGAAACCAGACCTGCGAGAAGTGTAAGTAATCACGGAGTGATTACTTACACAGCCCGAACGCTAAGGTAAGAAAAATAAGGCATAATAAAGCCGCGTGCGTAGCGCGCGGTTTTATTATGTTTAGGAAAGAGAGGAAATATTATAGTGGTTCATCAGTTTAAGAACAATGGCTATGATATTGTATTAGACGTAAACTCCGGTGCCATTCATGTGGTGGATGATGTGACTTATGACGTGATCGCATTATTTGAAGATCACTCTAGGGAAGAGATCATTGCCCAGTTACAATCCCGGTATCCGGAACAGGAGATTGCAGAAGCAATCGAAGAAACAGAGCAGTTAAAGGAGCAGGGAGACCTGTTTACGGAAGATGCTTACGAACAGAAGATTTTTGATTTTAAGAAGCGCCCGACGGTAGTAAAGGCATTGTGTTTACATATTGCACATGACTGCAATCTGGCATGCCGCTATTGCTTTGCGGAAGAGGGCGAATATCATGGAAGAAGAGCCCTGATGTCTTATGAGACAGGAAAACAGGCACTTGATTTCCTGATTGCAAACTCCGGAAACCGGAAAAATCTTGAAGTGGATTTCTTCGGAGGAGAGCCACTCATGAATTTTGATGTGGTAAAACAGTTGGTTGCCTATGGACGGGAACAGGAAAAGCTGCATGACAAGCATTTCCGTTTTACGCTGACAACGAACGGGGTGTTGCTAAATGACGATATCATGGAATTTGCAAATAAGGAAATGGACAATGTCGTTTTAAGTATTGATGGAAGAAAAGAAGTGAATGACCGTATGCGTCCGTTCCGGAAGGGGGCGGGAAGCTATGATCTGATCGTTCCGAAGTTCCAGAAACTTGCAGAAAGCCGGAATCAGGAGCGTTATTATGTTCGCGGTACCTATACCCATTTCAACACCGATTTTTCCAAGGATGTACTGCATCTGGCCGATCTGGGATTCAAGCAGATTTCTGTGGAGCCGGTTGTCGCACAGCCGACCGATGAATATGCACTGCAGGAAGAGGATCTTCCGGTTCTCTTTGAAGAATATGATAAACTGGCAGCGGAGATGGTCCGCCGTAACAGAGAAGGAAATTCTTTCAACTTCTTCCATTTCATGATTGATCTGGAAGGTGGACCTTGTGTGTACAAGCGTCTGTCCGGATGTGGTTCCGGAACGGAATACCTTGCGGTCACACCGTGGGGAGATCTGTATCCGTGCCACCAGTTCGTCGGAAATGAAGATTTTCTGATGGGAAATGTCTGGGATGGCGTGAAAAACACGAATCTGCAGGACGAGTTTAAATGCTGCAATGTCTATGCAAAAGAAAAGTGCCGTAAATGCTTTGCCAGATTTTACTGTAGTGGGGGATGTGCTGCAAATTCGTACAATTTCCACGGAACCATCACAGATGCTTATGATCTGGGATGTGAACTCCAGAAGAAACGTATTGAATGCGCAATCATGATAAAAGCTGCGGAAGCGGAAAATTAAAGGAATAGGAAGGAAGCAAACATGAAAAAAAGCAAGGGCGTCGCTATAATCGCGATTATCCTGGCCTGTCTGATCGGACTGGGATATTACACGAGCACGATTATGTCTGCGACAAGCACAAGTCAGAAAAAAACTGACAACAAGACGGAAGCCGAAGGTATTAAACTTGGTCTTGATCTTTCCGGTGGTGTGTCCATTACTTACCGGATCAAGGATAAGAATCCATCCAAGAAAGATATCAATGATACGGTAGCAAAGCTTGAAGAGCGTGCCGAGAGTTACAGTACCGAGTATGCGGTATATCCGGTCGGCGATGACCGTATTACGGTAGAAATTCCTGGTGTCTATGATGCAAATGCCGTACTTGAGGATCTGGGAAGCCCGGGATCGCTGTATTTTATCGTACAGAAAGATTCGGACGGTAATGAAAACTACAGTTATGACAGTTCCACAGGGGAATACAAACTGAATTATGACATTCAGAATCTGGTTGACAATGGTTCTGTAATCATGGACGGTAATGATGTAAAGTCTGCCAATGCAGCGTATAACCAGACTTCCTCTACCAGTACCAAGGAGCCGGTTGTTCAGCTGACATTAAAGAAAAAAGCAGCAGATGTGTTTGGAGAGGCAACCACAAAGGCAGCTTCTTCCGGAGAATCTATCGGTATTTACTATGATGATCATTTCATCAGTGTACCGAAAGTAGAGAGCGCAATCAAAGACGGAAGCTGTGTCATCAACGGTATGTCTGATTATGATGAAGCGGAACAGCTTGCAACATTTATCCGTGTAGGTGCGATCAACTTAAAGCTCGAAGAGATGGAATCTTCCGTAGCAGGGGCACAGCTGGGTGGAAAAGCACTTTCTTCCAGTGTCAAGGCAGCCATCATCGGTCTGATCCTTGTGATGCTTTTCATGATCTTAAATTACAGCTTATCTGGTGTGGTTGCATCCATTGGTCTTGCCATTTATACAACCGTAACGGTAGCTCTGATTTATCTGTTTGAAATTACGCTGACACTTCCGGGTATCGCGGGTGTTATCCTCGGTATCGGTATGGCGGTGGATGCGAACGTTATTATTATCTCACGTATCCGTGAAGAGATTGCAGCAGGAAAGTCCGTACTGACATCCATCAAAACAGGTTACAAAAAGGCCATGTCTGCCATCATTGACGGTAACGTGACCACCTTTATTGCGGCACTGGTGCTGATGTGGCTTGGTTCCGGAACCGTTAAGGGATTTGCATATACACTGATTATCTCCCTGATTGTTTCCATGTTCACTGCACTTGTCATTTCAAGACTGTTAAATCTGGCATTTTATGCGGTTGGATGCAGAAACGAGAAATTATACGGACGTGCAAAAGAACATAAGACCATCGATTTTATGAAGCATCGCTGGGTATGTTTTATCCTTTCCCTCGTTGTGATCGTAGCCGGATTTGTTGGAATGATCGGTTACGGAGCAGCTGGAAAGGGATCTTTGAATTTCAGTCTGGAATTTAAGGGTGGTACATCCATCTCCGCAGATTTTGGTAAGGATTATACCGTTGAACAGGTAGAGGACAAGATTGTACCGGAAGTCGCAAAGGTTATTAATGATAATGCGATCCAGGCAAGTACCGTATCCGGCAGCAATGTTGTGACAATCAAGACAAAGACACTGAGCTTGAGCGAACGTGAAGAAGTAAATCAGATGCTTGTGGACAAGTTTGGTGTGGATGAATCCACAATCGAGAGCCAGAGTATTGGTTCTACCATCAGTAATGAGATGCGTTCCAATGCGGTCAAGGCACTGATCGTTGCATGTATTTTCATGCTGTTTTATATCTGGTTCCGTTTCAAGGACATCCGTTTCGCCGGAAGTGCGATTATTGCACTGGTACACGATGTACTTGTTATGTTAACCGGTTATGCATTGATCCGTATTTCTGTAGGTAATACATTTATTGCCTGCATACTTACAATTGTCGGATATTCCATCAATGATACCATTGTTATCTTTGACCGTATCCGTGAGAACATGCAGGGAATGAAGAAACAGACACCGGAAACACTGGCAGAGGTGGCAAACCGGTCTCTGACACAGACACTTTCCCGTTCACTGAATACCTCCATTACAACCATCATCATGGTATTGCTGCTGTTTATCCTCGGAGTATCTTCCATCCGTGAGTTTGCATTACCGCTTATGATTGGACTGATCAGTGGTACGTATTCTTCCATCTTTATTGCAGCTGCATTATGGTATGTCATGAAACTGCATCTTGGCAAGGACAAATTGTTAAAACCAGCAGTAGCAAAGACAAAAAAGAAATAAATATTAAAAAACAGGGGAGCTGCACGGCAGCTCCCGTTTGTTTTCTAAGGAGTGGAATGGTTGCATTGCACCGAAGAATTCGGTATAATGGGGAAAAAGAGTTGAAAAGGAGAATATTATGTACACACTGGAAGATATACAGGCAGTAGATCCTGAAATTGCAGCAGCGATCACTGCAGAGTTTGACAGACAAAACAGCCACATTGAGCTGATCGCATCGGAAAACTGGGTGAGCCCGGCGGTTATGTCTGCAATGGGAAGTATTCTGACCAACAAATATGCAGAAGGTTATCCGGGAAAGCGTTATTACGGTGGATGTGAGTGCGTGGATGTAGTTGAGGAACTGGCAAGAGAACGCGCAAAGAAACTGTTTGGCTGTGAGTACGTCAATGTACAGCCGCATTCCGGTGCACAGGCAAACATGGCAGTACAGTTTGCTATTTTAAAGCCGGGTGATACCATTATGGGAATGAATCTCGATCACGGCGGACATCTGACACACGGTTCACCGGTGAATTTTTCCGGTACGTATTTCCATGTAGTACCTTATGGAGTCAACGATGAGGGATTTATTGACTATGATAAAGTAAGAGAGATTGCACTTGAGTGTAAGCCAAAGATGATCATTGCAGGTGCATCTGCATATGCACGTACTATTGACTTTAAGAAATTCCGTGAGATCGCAGACGAAGTGAATGCGGTGCTTATGGTAGATATGGCGCACATCGCAGGACTGGTAGCCGCAGGGCTGCATCCAAGCCCGATTCCATACGCAGATGTGGTAACCACTACAACACACAAGACACTGCGCGGACCTCGTGGAGGAATGATCCTCTGCAGTGATGAGGTAAACAAAAAGTATAATTTCAATAAAGCTATCTTCCCGGGAACACAGGGAGGACCGCTGATGCATGTGATTGCTGCAAAAGCAGTCTGCTTTGAGGAGGCATTAAAGCCGGAATTTAAGACGTATCAGGAGCAGATTATAAAGAATGCACAGGCACTTTGCAAAGGATTACAGAAGCGTGATGTCAAGATTGTATCCGGAGGAACAGATAACCATCTGATGCTGGTGGATCTGACACCATATGACCTGACCGGAAAAGTTGTTGAGAAACTTCTTGACAGTGCGCATATCACTGCCAATAAGAATACGATTCCAAACGATCCGCAGAAACCATTTGTTACAAGCGGAATCCGTCTTGGAACACCTGCGGCTACATCCAGAGGATTAAAAGAGGACGATTTTGATCAGGTAGCTGAGGCAATTGCCATGCTCATCAAAGAGGGAGAGCCGGCTGTTGAGAAGGCAAAAGCCATCATTAAAACACTGACCGATAAATATCCGCTGCAGCCGATGCATTAATTAGGAGGAACCATGATAGATTTAAAATTTTTAAGAGAAAATCCGGATGTTGTAAAAGAAAACATCAAAAAGAAATTTCAGGATCATAAGCTTCCACTCGTGGATGAGGTAATAGAACTGGATGCAAAGGCCCGGGCTGCGCAGTCCGAGGCAGATGAGCTGCGTGCCAGCCGTAATAAACTTTCCAAGCAGATTGGTGCCTTAATGGGACAGGGAAAGAAAGATGAAGCAGAAGAAGTCAAAGCACAGGTAGCTGCAAATGCTGCCCGTTTGTCTGAGTTAGAGGCACAGGAGAAGGAACTTTCCGAGAAAGTGACAAAGATCATGATGACGATTCCAAATATCATTGATCCATCCGTACCGATTGGAAAGGATGACAGCTGCAACGTGGAGATCGAAAAATTCGGTGATCCATATGTTCCGGATTTCGAAATCCCATATCATACGGATATTATGGAGCGTTTTGACGGAATTGATCTCGATGCTGCCGGAAAGGTTGCCGGAAACGGATTTTATTACCTGATGGGGGATATCGCAAGAATTCATTCTTCGGTAATCGCTTATGCAAGGGATTTCATGATCAACCGCGGATTTACTTACTGTGTTCCGCCATTTATGATCCGTTCCAACGTTGTGACCGGTGTTATGAGTTTTGACGAGATGGATGCCATGATGTACAAGATCGAGGGGGAGGATCTCTATCTGATCGGCACATCCGAACATTCCATGATCGGTAAATTCATTGATACCATCAACGATGAGGAGAAGCTTCCATATACACTGACCAGTTATTCCCCATGTTTCCGTAAGGAAAAGGGAGCACATGGTATTGAGGAGCGTGGTGTTTACCGTATCCACCAGTTCGAAAAGCAGGAGATGATTGTGGTATGTAAGCCGGAAGAATCCAAAGCATGGTATGACAAGCTCTGGAAGAATACGGTAGATCTGTTCCGCAGTCTGGATATTCCGGTTCGTACCCTGGAGTGCTGTTCCGGTGATCTGGCAGATCTGAAAGTGAAATCCTGTGATGTCGAGGCATGGTCTCCGCGTCAGAAGAAATACTTTGAGGTAGGAAGCTGCTCCAATCTGGGAGATGCTCAGGCAAGACGTCTGAAGATCCGCATAAAGGGAAAAGATGGCAGGAAGTATTTTGCACATACCTTAAACAATACCGTTGTTGCTCCGCCACGTATGCTGATCGCATTTCTGGAGAATAATCTGAACGAAGACGGAAGCGTAAACATTCCGAAAGCATTACAGCCATATATGGGAGGAATTGAGAAAATCGTTCCAAAACATGAATAGGAGGCAGTCCTATGGGAGATATAAATAAGATGGAAGAAGAATGTACCCATAATTGCATGACCTGTGGGCATGGCTGTGCAGAAGGCAGTGATGGTGTGGGAAAATTCGAAAAAGCCCTGAATAAACTTAGTGATATTGATGCCGGGGAGCTGTTGAAAGGATTACAGTCGCTGGGAGAATCAGACAATCAATAATTGAAAACGATAAAAAAAGCACCGTATGAAATTACCTAAAAAGTCTTTTTGTACGGTGCTTTTTTGTTGAAATTGTACATTTTCGTTGCTTTTCGTCAGAAAGAGAGCGATAATAAAAGAAAAAAACAAGAAGAATCAATTTGGGTAGGAGAGGGTATGAAAGAAGTATTAAAAAGAGGAATGCTGAAATTTGAGAACAGCTTTTTTTCCCATGTCGTCCGATGTGCATTGGGAATGATAATCCCACTTGTTTTGACAGGGGGGATTTCCTGTGCTGTCCGTGATTTTCCGGTCGCCCCGTACCAGATGTTTCTGACGCAGGGGGGGTGGGAGATGGTTTTATGATTTCCTTACAATGGTTTATGAGGGAACATACGGTATTTTTTCTGTAGCATTGGTGATTACCATTGCGTACAGTTATGCAATGGAGAAAAATGAATCGCTGGAAAATGTCGTTATGTATGTGGTTGTGGCACTTGCCGCATTCAGCGCACAGCTGAATCTGGGAACAGAAGATTTTGATGTGGCAGGACTGGGAACGACCGGATGTTTTGCGGCAATGTTTATCGGTTATTTGTCCTGCATGGCATTTTCAAAGCTGCGCAGATGCCATAAACTGATGCTGGAACAGTATACCGCGGGGATGGGGGGAGGCTGTGTCTTGGCAATCCGTACACTGATTCCACTCGGTATTGTTGCAGCCGGTTCGGGAGGCTTGAATCTGCTTATTGGCAGAATTACCGGAATCTATGGATGTTATCAGTGGTTTAACCATATTTTCTATGCAGCATGTCAGAATATTGCAGATTACAGTAATTTCCTTTCCGGACTGCTCTATACGTTCGCGGTAAATCTGATGTGGTTTTTCGGTTTGCATGGAAGCCATATTCTGGAGGCAGTGGCAGTCCATAATTTTGGTGTCACAGGAAATGTTGTTTTTTCAAAGGCATTTTACGATGTGTATGTGGCAATGGGAGGCTGTGGCACAACGGTCAGTGTCCTGATCGCATTGCTTTTGTTCTTCCGCAAAGAACGTACCGGAAAGCTGGCAGGGCTGGCATCATTTACGGTAGTCTTTAATTTAAATGAAATGCTTACATTTGGTATTCCGATCATATTAAATCCGATTCTGCTGGTTCCGTTTGTCCTGACACCGGTGGTGTGCTATTGCCTGGCATATGCAGCAACGGTATGCGGTTTCCTGCCGGTTCTTACCCATGAAGTAGTATGGTCGACACCGGTTGGTATCGGTGGCTATCTTGCCAGCGGTTCCTGGAAGGGAATTGCCGTGCAGGCAGTGGGAATTCTGGCAGGGATATTGTTTTACCTTCCGTTCCTGAAAATAAATCAGAGGATGGAGGTATATAAAGCCAAGCGTCATGTTCAGGTTCTGATACACGAATTACAGGAAAAGGAAGAACAGATTGACCAGCCGGTGTTTTTGACGCGCGGAGACCATATCGGAATGATTTCCCGTATGCTCCTGCTTGATTTAAAGCATGCGATCAAGAATAAAGAACTGTATATGCTTTATCAGCCACAGGTATACAGCGATGGTATCTGTATTGGTGCTGAGGCACTGCTGCGCTGGAACCATCCAGTATATGGTATGATATATCCACCACTTATTATTTATCTTGCAGAGGCGGGAAAGGTATTGCCGGAACTGGAACAGTTTATCATTGATGAGGTTACGGATGGGATTGTGCAGACGCGTGCACAATATGATTCGGATTTTAAAATTTCCGTAAACATTACCGCGCACTCCCTGTTGTGGGACATTGAGGGATATATCCGGCAGACAATGGAACAAAAAGAGATAGATGCCCATATGCTCTGGATTGAAATTACAGAACAGGATATCCTTCTGCAGACGGATGTGGTTGTCCGGAAACTTGAAGAACTCAAAAAGCAGGGACATAAGCTTTTGATTGATGATTTCGGCATGGGACATACTTCCCTGCTGTACCTGCAGTCAGAGTATTTTGATGTAGTCAAGCTGGACGGTTCACTGACCCGCCCACTTTTAAAAAGCCATACGAATCAGAAAATTGTGCGTTCGATTATTGAACTGGGACAGGAACTTGGGGTAAATGTAATTGCAGAGTTTGTGGAAAACAGGGAGCAGAGAGATCTACTGGATACGCTGGGCTGTCATTGCTATCAGGGATACCTGTATGCAAAACCACTGGAACTGGAGGAGTTTATTACTTATATGAAACAGATGAACGAGAAGTAGCGGGCTGTTTTTTCAAAAATTTCCAATGATATTTACAAAAATTTCTCTTGTTTTTTTGAAGCCCTGGATATATGATGATGACAGGGAAATTGTTACAGCACAAAAGCCATTTCAGAAAGGATGGGCGGAAAACATGAGAAAGAAGTCACATATTTCACTGGCACGTTATATTGTAGCAAATACAGAGGACGAAGGGCTGAAAAAACACTGGCTGTCGTTTTATATTGGAAGCGTCCTGCCGGATTGTAAGCCATCTTTTATCTATAAACGGCATGAGATTACCGGTACATTTCCAAAACTCAGGAAAGATATAGATGCATTGATCCATGGAAAAGAGAACCGTTTTTCCAAACGGAAACGGATGTATTACATGAATCTGGGGGAGATCACGCATTACGTAGCAGATTATTTTACCTTTCCGCACAATAAGATTTATCCGGGAGGATTTAAAGAACACTGTGCTTATGAAGAACATCTCAAACATGAACTCCGCGCCTTTTTAAAGACGGAGGCACCGAAGGTGTTGAATGAATGCGGGCATCGGCAGTTTGCCAGCCAGGAGGCACTGTTTGATTATATTCAGAAGATGCATGATAAGTATTTAAGCAGTAAGATTGATACTGCAAAAGACATTGAGAATATTGTGCTGGTCAATAAACAGGTGGTGGATGGTATTGATTATTTGTTTTTGAAAAATCGTATGCAGCACAGAGTTGCATAGCGCAGAGGAAAGGCAGTCAGAAATCCGGCTGTTTTTCTGCGTTTACAGGCACTTATAGGATTGACAAATTTTTGACAAAGTGTTACGATTATCCCATATGAAACTGTCGATAATTCGTGACAGAAGGTGCATATACCGTTACGAAAGACATTTAGGATTAGGAGGATTTATACAATGAGTGAGTTCAAGAATTTAACTCTGGAAGTAGCTGACGGAATCGCTGTATTAGCAATCTCCAGACCAGCAGCATTAAATGCATTAAACAGTGAGACTCTGGATGAGTTAAACGTATGCTTAAGCGAGATTGAAGCAAACGATGATATCAAAGCAGTTATCTTAACCGGCGGTCCGGATAAGAAGGGCAACGAGTTCAAGTCATTCGTAGCTGGTGCAGATATTGCTGAGATGGTAAACTTCACAGCTCCGGAAGCACGTGCATTCGGAATCAAGGCTTCTGAGCCATTCTTCAAACTGATGAACATGCGTCAGGTTACTATCGCTGCAGTAAACGGATTTGCATTAGGCGGAGGATGTGAGATCTCTATGGCATGTGATATCCGTATCGCAAGTGAGAATGCAATCTTCGGACAGCCAGAGTGTGGTCTTGGAATCATTCCTGGATTCGGTGGTACACAAAGACTTGCCCGTCTGGTAGGCATGGGACGTGCAAAAGAAATGATCTTCACCTGCGACAATGTAGATGCAAACGAAGCATACCGTATCGGCCTGGTAAATAAAGTAGTTGCCAAGGAAGAACTTATGCCAACTGCAAAGGCTATGGCAGCAAAGATTATTTCTAAGGGAAGCTATGCCGTATCTGTTGCAAAGGCTGCAATCAACAATGGTTATGACATGGATATCAAGAACGCTGTTGAGATGGAAGCTAACCTGTTTGGCGTTGTCAATGATACACATGACAAGAAGGAAGGCATGGGAGCATTCTTAGAAAAGAGAGCTGCTACATTAACTGATTTCTAAAAGAAAACATATTATGAGGCGATGGCGAGAGGCTGTCGCCTTTTTTATGTTGGTAAGAAGCAGGAGAGTAAATTTGTCGTTGAATAACTGATGTGGTAGAGATATAATTTATCTATAGAATATTTGCAAAGTAGGAATAGAAGGTATATGGTTGCGAGATTAGAACTGAAATTGAAATGTAGAGAAGCATTATCCTATCAGATGGCTTCGTTATTCCATGGAGTGTTGATGGAATTATTACCAGAGGAATATGCAGATGAACTGCATTATTCCCAATTACATCCATATACGCAGCATCTCGAGTGTAGAGAGGATGTCTGGTACTGGGTGGTTTGTGCATTAAATGAGCAGGCGGTAAAAACAATTCTGAAAGATGCATTATGGGATGTGAAACAGATTGTGTTGAAAAAGAAACAGATTTTGATTGAAATTTGTGGAAAACAATACGAAGAAATGCCGTATAAGCAATTCATGGAGCATTTTTATCATGAAGAACACGGAAGATATTTGCAGATTCAGTTTGTTTCACCGACTGCATTTAAGCAGAGAGGAAACTATGTTTTCTTTCCCGATTTGCACTGCCTGTTTCAAAGTCTGATGAATAAATATGATGCAGCGGCAGGGGATCATATCATGTTGGATGAAGAAACGTTGGAACAGTTATGTGCAAATGCGCAGATTGTACGCTATGATTTAAAAAGTGTCAGTTTTTCATTGGAGGGTGTTCGTATTCCTTCGTTTATTGGGAAAATAACGATTCGAATGAATGGAACAAAAACGATGGCGGGTTTTGCAAATATGCTGATAGAATTTGGAACATTTTCAGGAGTGGGAATAAAAACGTCTCTTGGAATGGGATATATCCGGCAAATAAAAGAAAGGAGATAGCAAATGCTTACAGATCGACAGATAAAGCTGGTTGTTGGAAGTCTGCTGCATGATATTGGAAAAGTCGTATATCGAAGCGGCGATGGTAGAAACCATAGCACAAGTGGATATGATTTTCTGAAAAACGAAGCAAAAATTGAAGATGCAGAGCTTTTGAACTGCGTCAGATATCATCACGGAAAATATTTAAAAAATGCCCAAATTGCAGCAGATGATCTGGCTTATATTACTTATTATGCAGATAATGTTGCTGCGTTTACGGATCGTCGGGAGGCTTCTGAGCAGGAGGATGGATTTGACAAAACCATTCCGCTGGACAGTGTATTTAACATATTGAATGGAAATCATGGAAAAAGCCATTATGCCATGCAGGTATTAAATCCCAAAGAGGATATTAATTATCCAATGGAAGCCCCAGTAGCTATGAATGAACATTTTTATAAAACTGTGGTGGATCAGATTACAGATAATTTGCTGGGGATCAAATTGGATGAAGAATATGTAAATTCCCTGCTTTCTGTATTGGAAACAAATCTTACATACATTCCATCTTCCACTTCCAAAAGAGAACTTGCAGATATTTCCTTGTTTGACCATGTGAAAATTACAGCGGCAGTTGCTTCCTGTGTCGAACAGTACCTTGCAGCACAGAAAGAGAAAAATTACCGGGAAGTATTATTTGAAAATGCAAAAGAATCCTATGAAAAACCGATGTTTTTATTGTATTCAATGGATATTTCCGGAATCCAGAATTTTATCTATTCGATTGGGGATAAAGGTGCATTAAAAGGATTGCGTGCCAGAAGTTTTTATCTGGAAATCATGATGGAACATATCATTGATGAATTACTGGAAAAAGTGTCTTTATCAAGGGCAAATCTGATTTACACAGGCGGTGGGCATTGCTACATGCTTTTACCAAATACCAGTGAAGTGTTGGAGATACTGGAAAGTTATGAAAAACAAGTGAATCAGTGGCTTCTTGAGACGTTTGATATTTCTTTGTATATTGCCTGTGGATATGCAGTAGCAAGTGCCAATCATCTGCGTAATGTACCAGAAGGAAGTTATTCAGAACTATATCAGAATATTTCCAAAATGCTTTCTGGAAAGAAAACACATCGTTACAGTGCGGATGTTATCCGGCATTTAAACCGGAAAGCACACGATGGAGAGCGCGAATGCAGTGTCTGCCGCCGGGTAGCAAAGTTAAATGAAGCAAATCAGTTATGTCCGATCTGTGATGCATTGGAATCTATGGGGCGTGATATGCTGCATGGTGATTACTTCGTGATTTTGTGTAAAGCGAAGGAACATGCATTGCCACTGCCGGGAGACCGATACCTGACGGTAGAGTATGAACGGAAAATAAAGGAAGTCATGAAAGACGACAGTTATGTGCGCTGCTACACAAAAAACAATTTTTATACCGGAAAGCTTGTGACAACAAAGCTTTGGGTTGGAGATTATGTGGCGGAAGGTGCCAACACGTTCGGAGAACTTGCAAAAAAGTCAGAGGGAATTAAAAAAATTGCAGTGCTGCGTGCGGATGTTGATAATCTGGGTACTTCTTTTGTTTATGGATTCAGACGTGGGGAAGATGAGCGTTATGTAACGTTGTCACGTACAGCAGCCTTATCCAGACAGTTATCTTTGTTTTTCAAGGGATATATCAACAAAATTCTTGCGCAGGGGACAGAAAGTGTTTTTGCAGAAAGCGGTCCAAGAAATGTTGTGATTGTATACTCCGGAGGAGATGATGTTTTTCTGGCAGGAGCATGGAATGAAGTGATTGCGGCATTTATGGATTTAAGAAAAGCACTGGAGGCTTTTACGCTGGGGACACTTACGATTTCCGGTGGAATCGGGGTATATCAGGATTCCTATCCAATACATGTGATGGCGCAGGAGACACAGGTTTTGGAGGATTGTTCCAAAGCATGTGACACAAAAAACGCAATTACCATCTGGAATAAAGATCACTGTTATCCGTGGCCGGAATTTTTAGAACAGGTTGTGGCAGAAAAAATCGGAGCATTGCAGGAATATTTTGGAAATAACGAAGAACGGGGAATGGCCTTTTTGTACCATCTGACGGAGCTTCTGAGAGATTATGATACCAAAATCAATATTGCAAGGTATGTGTATCTGTTATCGAGGATGGAACCAGAGAGGGAGAGCTCGACGGAAGTAAAAAATGCGTATCAGAAATTCTCTGAAAAAATGTATTTGTGGAGCCAGAATCCAAAGGATCGGAAAGAATTACTTACAGCTATTTATCTATATGTATACTTAAATCGCAAAGAGGAGGATAGGTAGATATGAAATTAACAGAAGAAAATTATGTAGAGACTGCAGAAAAGGCTATCAAAGAAATTTGTGGGAAAAAAGATCGGAGGGGGAGAACTGTTGCTCCGGTTACAACTTCAAAAATCCGAAATCTTTTGGCAATGACAGCAGCTATTTACAATGATGTCATTGTCTGTACGTCAGAAAAATTGTCTACAGAAATCGTTGGACGGATTCAATATATGAAAATCCGGTTTGTATATGAGGCGGGACGAGAGCCAAAGGTGAAGGAGCTGGTAGAAAAAGCATCACTTTTGGAGCATTTGGAGGAAATCGGAAACAGCCGGACGCAGTATCTGTTATTTAGCCGTTATATGGAGGCATTGGTTGCGTATCGTAAATTTTACGGTGGTCACGATGAATAGGAGGAAAGAAAATGTTTGCAAAGATTGAAATTAGTGGAACAATAGAAATTGTAACAGGACTTCATATCGGTGGTTCCAGCGCGTTTTCTGCGATTGGTGCTGTGGATTCGCCGGTGATCATGGATACACGCTCAAAACAGCCAATGATTCCTGGAAGCAGCTTAAAGGGAAAAATGAGAGCATTGCTTGCAAAACAGTATAATACGGTTTGGAAAGCAACAGCAGATGATGATGCAAAATGCCTGACAGATTTATTTGGAAGTGCGAAAGACCATAAAGAAAGCCGGATTTTATTTTCGGATATGTTTTTGTCTAATCTTGAGGAGTTAAAGAATCTGGGTTTGACTGGTGCGACAGAGGTGAAGTTTGAAAATTCTATATCCAGAACAACAGCTGTGGCAAATCCAAGACAAATTGAACGCGTTGTCCGTGGCGCACAGTTTCCGATGCAGCTTATATATGAATTTTCCAATGATATAGATGTAGATACTTTGTTACAGGATTTTAAAATTTTAAAAGAGGGATTTCGTCTTTTGGAATACGATTACCTTGGAGGAAGCGGCTCAAGAGGATACGGACGCATCCGGTTTTTAGATTTGGAGGCGGTGCCGGTCATTGGTGAGGTAGATGATTCTGTAATGGAACAGTGTCGCGCAATATTGGAAGGATGATTGTATGAAATATACTATCTATAAATTAGAGTTTCAAACCGGAGTACATTTTGGAACAGGCGCATTGGATGAATGTACTTATACATTTCATGCAGACCAGATTTTTTCTGCGATGTATATAGAAGCATTAAAGCTTGGAATAGATCAGAAATTTTATGACGCGGTAAAAGCAGGAACACTGCTTTTTTCGGATGCATTGCCGTATATGGGGCAGCAGTATATGATTCCGAAACCAATGATCTATGTTACATCCGGCCGGCAGGGAGAATCCGAGCAAAAGAAAGCGTATAAAAAATTAAAGTATCTTCCGGTAGAACAACTGGATGAATTTTTAAAAGGGAGTATCAATTTCAAAGCGGATGTAATGAAAGACTATGGACAACTGCGGCAGCAGACGATGGCGTATGTAAGGAAAGAGGAAGATACGCTGCCGTTTCGGGTGGGAACCTTTTATTATGCGCAGGGATGCGGATTATATCTGATTGTTGCATATGCATCAGAAGAAGAACTTTCGTTGGCAGAGGAACTGTTAGAGTCATTGTCTTATACCGGAATTGGAGGAAAAAAATCCAGTGGTATGGGAAAATTTGAATTTCGAAGGGGAAAACCTTCGGAAGAACTGGAGAAAAGATTGCAGAAAAAATCATCCAAAAATATATTGATTTCCACGGCATTACCAATGGATCAGGAATTGGAACAGGCATTGGAAGGAGCTGCGTATTTGTTGGAAAAAAGATCCGGGTTTGTGGCATCTTCCAGTTATGCGCCGGAATGGAGGAAGAAAAAAGATTTGTATGTATTCTCACCGGGGTCATGTTTTGTCAATCGTTTTGCAGGAGATATCTATGATGTGTCGGATGGTGGCCGACATGCCGTATATCGTTATGCAAAGGCATTATTTTTGGGGGTGTGAGTATGCAGCAGTTTTTGAAACATTATCGGGTAAAAATTCGTGTGCTTTCGCCTATCCATATTGGTTCGGGTGAGAAAATAAAGAAAAAAGAATACATATATATGCCATGGAATCATCGTGTTATTATTCCGAATGTGGAAAAAATGTACGAAGATGTCTGTGCACGTGGATGGGAGAAAGAATTTACTTCTTTTTTGATGGACAGTAGAAATGGAGAGATGCCATTGTCTACATGGCTTGCTCAAAAGAAACTTCGGGAAGCAGATTATGAAGCATGGAAGCTCTATGAAATGGACGCAGAGGAGGCTTTTGTCGATCGTACATCGCGTCCAAAAGAGATTGATGCATTTGTAAAAGATGCATATGGATTGCCTTATGTACCCGGAAGCAGTGTGAAAGGAATGTTTCGTACTGCGCTTTTGGTCTGGGAAATTCAAAAAAAGCCGGAGGCATTCTGGCAGATCTGCCAGGAAATCCAAATGAGTGCACCACGGAAAGCCAAGAGGAAGGATTATTTGTCGCGGGAAAACCAAAAATTGGAGCAGCAGATTTTGTATACGCTTTTCAGAGATGAAAAGAAATTATCAAGTGCAGTCAATGATTGTCTGGCAGGACTTCATGTGGGAGATAGTGAGTCAATCTCTACCGATCAGTTGACGTTGAGTCAGAAAATTGATTATACATTGGATGGAAAACAAAAGCCATTGCCGCTTTTGCGGGAGTCTTTGATTCCGGGAACAGAAATCTGTTTTCCTCTTTCTATTGATACGCAGTTATGTCCTTATGATATCGATGATTTATTAGAAGCCGCAGAGGTATTTCAACAGGTTTGCAATCAGTATTTTTACAGCCGGTTTCACCGCACCGTTACAGCGGGACATGCTGTATTTTTGGGAGGAGGCTGTGGATTCCTTTCCAAGACGGTTTTGTATGCACTGTTTGGTGAGGATGCGGTAATGGTGGTAGATCAGGTGTTTAAAAATACATTGGGACGCCAATACAGTGTGCATAAACATCAGAAAGATATCGGATGGAAGATCGCGCCACATGTTTGTAAGTGTACGACGTATCAGGGAAAATTATATGATATGGGAATTGGACAAATTTCGTATGAAGAAAATTGATAGATTTATATCGAAAAGATTGGTATAATGAGGATAGTTTCCAAAGAGATAGAACTTAATTTTGCGCCGATGCCTGAAAATACTGCAGTTTTGGCTTTTTTAAGGCGAAAGAAGTTTATTCCAAAGTCGGATTTGGTTTTGCGCCGCAATTCGGCTTTGGAATCCAGTTAAGATCAGGCATGTAAAGGACAGGATTGAGAAATAAGATCCCCGGGAAGGGGACGGAAACAGTATTTTTAAAAAGTTTCTACGGTGTATCGAAAAGAAATTGAGAAATAAGATCCCCGGGAAGGGGACGGAAACAAATTAGCAAACTTTTCTTCTGTTTCAAAATCCTCTTTAATTGAGAAATAAGATCCCCGGGAAGGGGACGGAAACTTTGTTGCTACTGTTGTGTTAGTTGTTGTTTTACTCATATTGAGAAATAAGATCCCCGGAAAGGGGACGGAAACAGTTTTATGAGGGCTACGGAGAATATAATAAAATCATATTGAGAAATAAGATCCCCGGAAAGGGGACGGAAACCCGTCTGGAAACTTTTTTATCAATTCCCCGGTTTCGAATTGAGAAATAAGATCCCCGGAAAGGGGACGGAAACGTATTTACCGCTTGTTCTTATGAACTTTTCCTGACCATTGAGAAATAAGATCCCCGGAAAGGGGACGGAAACAATTGTTGCGTTCATATGCGCTCCCTCCTAAAATTAAATTGAGAAATAAGATCCCCGGAAAGGGGACGGAAACATTTCTCTACATTCCTTGTATGCTTGGATTTCAAATCTAAATTGAGAAATAAGATCCCCGGGAAGGGGACGGAAACACCGGCAACCTGCCTCAATTTCCATCCGATACTGATCAACAAATTGAGAAATAAGATCCCCGGAAAGGGGACGGAAACTCTGTGGCAATGTCACATAACGAATATTACCGCTTGCAATTGAGAAATAAGATCCCCGGGAAGGGGACGGAAACCAGTTCCGCTCTTACTTTAGCTTCTTTGTCATTTATTGAGAAATAAGATCCCCGGGAAGGGGACGGAAATGATAACTCGAGATTGAAAGTAGGAGCAACGACAAGAAATTGAAAAATAGAAACCCCGAAAAAGGGGACAGGTATAAATTTAAAATGGGGAAGGGGTGTGAAAAATGAGCTATTTATATGTATGTGAACAAGGGGCAACAATCGGAATTACCGAAAATCGCTTTCAGGTAAAGTACAAAGATGGAATGGTAAAAAGCATACCGGCAGAGACCTTGGAAGTAATTGAGATATTTGGAAAAATACAAATTACTACACAATGTATAACGGAATGTCTGAAACGTGGCGTAAATATTTTGTTTTATTCTACGAAGGGTGCTTATTTTGGAAGACTGATTTCTACTAATCATGTTAATGTTCAAAGGCAACGTTTGCAGGCAGCAGTGACGGAGGATGAGCAATTTAAGCTGGATTTTTCCAAACGTATTATCAATGCAAAAATTCGCAATCAAATCGTGATTTTGCGAAGATATGCGAGAAATCAGGAAGCGGATATTCAGCGTGCAGTGATTGAAATGCAGAATATGTACCAGAAACTCGATATGGCACAGAGCATTGAACAAGTGATGGGATTTGAAGGAACCGCCGCCAAAATTTATTTTGGGGAACTGGGAAAATTAATAGATCCGGCATTTGCTTTTACCGGAAGAAACAGAAGACCGCCGCGCGATCCATTTAATTCTTTGATCAGTCTTGGATATTCGATTATACTAAATGAACTATATGGGAAAATTGAAGGAAAGGGGCTGAATCCATATTTTGGAATCATGCACAGTGACAGGGAAAAACATCCGACACTTGCGAGTGACTTAATGGAAGAATGGAGGGCAGTACTGATTGATTCTGTAGCACTGAGTATGCTCAACGGACATGAACTCGTGCGGGAGGATTTTTATTCGGGAACAGAGGAGCCGGGAGTTTTTCTGGAAAAAGAGGGATTTAAAAAATATGTGCAAAAACTGGAAAACAAATTTCGGACGGAAAACAGGTATTTGTCATATGTTGATTATAGTGTGAGTTTTAGAAAAGCGATGGATTTGCAGATAAACCAGTTTATTCATGCAATTGAGAGCAGGGATGTGCAGCAGTATATGCCTGTGATGATCCGATAGGAGTGGCCGATGGAAAATTATTTTTGGAATACAGAGGAAACGCAGAGCGTTAAAAAATTATATGTTCTTATCATTTATGATATTGTAGATGATAAAAAGAGGCTTGCCTTTGCAAAAAAACTGAATGGATATGGATTCAGGGTACAGAAATCAGCATTTGAGGCAATGATTACTGAGAGTCTGTATCGTAAGTTAATAGATGAAATTCCAAGAATGATTGATAAAGAACTGGACAGTGTGCGTGTCTATAAAATTCGCGGAAGCGGAGAAGTGAATTTGTTTGGGGTAAGTCCTGCAATTGCAGATGAAGAAGTAATTATTATATAATAGAAGTCACGACAGGTTAAATTTAAGGAGAAATGTAATGCATCAGAAAATTTTATTTACTCCGGTTGGAGGAACTGATCCAATATCTGCAACTAACTGCTTTGACGGTGCGATTTTGCATATTTGCAGACATTATCAGCCGGATAAAGTGATTATGTATATGTCAAAAGAAATGCTGGTAAATCAAGAGAAAGATGATCGGTATCGTTATTGTTTAAACAAACTTTGTGAACTGCAAAACCGTAAAATGGAGTGTGAAATTATTGAACGGAGAGAATTGACTAATGTTCATGAGTTTGATTTTTATTATGAAGATTTTCAAAAAATTATTCATGGAATCTATGGGACGATGGATGAAACCGATGAATTACTTTTGAATGTATCGTCTGGAACACCCGCAATGAAAAGCGGACTTCTGGTATTACAGACGATGGAAGAATACCCGGCAAAATTGATACAGGTTGCAACACCAGAACGAAGAATCAATGAGCATCATTATAAAGATTATGATGTGTTTACGTTGTGGGAACTGGATGAAGACAATCAACCAGGAGCAGACAATCGCTGCAGTGAAATTGCCTGTCCAAGCTTGCAGAAACTGAAAAAAGAAGAAGTGATAAAAAAACATATCCTATCCTATGATTACAGGGCAGCATTGACGGTTGCTGATACGATGGGCAAACAGGATACCAAAAAATACAGAGGCTATCTTGAAATGGCAGAAAAACGGTTGTTGCTGGATATTTCGGAAGTAGATAAACTGGCAAAAAAACTGGAATTTGATTGTATTCCGGTGAAAGCATCCTCGGAGAGAATGCTATTTGAATATGCGCTTGGAATGCAGATTAAACTAAAAAATGGTGAGTATGTAGATTTTATTCGTGCAATTACACCGATTTTGGTGGATTTATTTGAGCTTGTGTTAAAGGTACAGTGCAAAATCGATATTAATAATTACTGTAAATGGATTACGAAAAGAGATGGTACAAAGCTGCGTCGGTGGGATATGGAAAAATTGCGCGGGACAGAGATTGAAAAGGTGTTAAATGAGGCTTTTTCTGGCAGTTTCAATCAGAACGGTGATGTTTATTCGATTCATATCAAAGCGTTAATTGAGTATTTTTCAACAGATGCACAGTTGAAGGAACTCATTTGTAATTTGCGACTGACGGAAGAAAAAATAAGAAATACAGCTGCGCATGATATTGTTTCGGTAACTGAGATAACGATAAAAAATAGAACGGGATTTTCTGCTGATAAAATTATGCAAATGATTCAGAAATTGTTTATCTATACCGGAATTAAAATAAAAAAAGAGTATTGGGATTCTTATGATCAGATGAATCAGGCAATTTTACAAAAAATGGAGCTGATCGAAGCATAGGCGCATTGTATTTTATGAATCCGGATTACTCTGACCCTGATAATGTAAAATGGTTCCATGGGGCTCTTACCTATCTCTTTACAGATGGAGGTGTCGAGTTCTTTAGATAGATATAGTTAATAAGGTAAAAATCCCTGGGTTTGATGAGACCCAGGGATTTTCGTAACCCAAATTAGATGTGTTTTCCGTCAACAACAAAATCATCCAAATAGCAATCAAGAGCAATTGCGATATTCTGCAGATCATTAACCCTGACCGGAGAATGTCTGTGCTGTTCCCAATCTGCCAAAGTCTGTATTGGTATACCTGTCATAGTTGCTAGCCTTTCTCTTGTTATATGTTTTTCTTCCCGGATGTGCCGGATCTTATCAACGTCCCAAAACAACTTCTATTACCTCCTGTCACTTTTTGATATATTTTACATAATTTTACAAAAAATTCAATGGTTATGGAACAGGAAATGCAATGGAATATTATGATAAAGCCATTGCCTCTGAAATTTGTTGTATATTTATCAAAATTTGTTATAATATAGGTAAATATATTATTTTGTTTTTTACGTCCTTCCGGATGTATGATTTTTTATTTTTACCGTGGTTGTTTTTCTGCGGGATATAGGGTTATCCCTGATATGTAACAGGGATAACCACTATTTCCCTGCTTATATATAACAAAAACTGCATAAGCAGGGAAAGAGAGGTATAGTGACATGGGAGAAAAAGACATGTCAGAAAAGATTCTGGAAGATTACAATGATGTATTTTCCGATATCGTAAACGTTCTTTTATTTCACGGTCAGGAACTGATCGAGCCGTCAGCACTTGAGAGCATATCCGTACATTCCCAGTATAAGGGAGAGGATGCTAAGTTGCATGAACAGGAGCGTGATGTTGCAAAAAAGTGGAAAAGGTACAATGTGCAGCTTGCTATCATAGGCATTGAGAACCAGACGGCAGTAGAAAAGAAAATGCCGTTCCGTCTGATTGGATATGACGGTGCAAGCTACAAAAGCCAGCTGCAGGCGAATGCAGCTTCAATTGCTCCAGTTGTTACCATTGTATTGTATTTTGGTGAAAAGCACTGGTGCAAGGAGAGAAATATCAAGTCATTGATGAATATCCCAAAAGAACTTGATCCATATGTCAATGACTACAAAATGGAGGTTTTTGAGATCGCATGGCTGACGGATGAACAGCTTGAAATGTTTAAAAGTGATTTCAAGGTTGTTGCACGTTTTTTCGTTAACAAAAGAAGGAACCCTGACTATGTTGCGGATGACCCAACAGAAATCCAGCACGTAGATGAAGTCTTAAAGCTTTTATCTGTTATGACAGGGGACCGGGACTATGAAAACGTTATATGCGATGAAATGAAAGGTCAGGTGAAGAGCATGTGTGATGTTGCTGAAAGATTAAAAAATATCGGGCGGCAGGAAGGATTTCAGGCAGGTCGTTCAGAAGGTCGTTCAGAAGGTCGTTTAGAAGGTCGTTCAGAGGAACGTATCAAAGCAGTCAAGTTTGCAATTTCCCTTGGAGCGTCTGAGGAAAAGATCCTTACGCAGTATTCCAAAGAGGAATACGAAAAAGCTTTGGCTCTTATGAAAGCCTGATTGTGGAAAGAAAAATTGCTGTTTTGAAAACATATAGCAGCATAAGAGCTTGGGTTTTATTCTGTTAAAACCTTTAAATTCCTTTATCAATCCGTATTCTAGTGGAGAGAAGGTCAGGTGAAGAGCATGTGTGATGTTGCTGAAAGATTAAAAAATATCGGGCGGCAGGAAGGATTTCAGGCAGGTCGTTCAGAAGGTCGTTCAGAGGAACGTATCAATGCAGTCAAATTTGCAATTTCCCTTGGGGCGTCTGAGGAAAAGATCCTTAAGCAGTATTCCAGAGAGGAATACGAAAAAGCTTTGGCTCTTATGAAAGCCTGATTGTGGAAAGCAAAATTGCTGTTTTGAAAACATATAGCAGCATAAGAGCTTGGGTTTTATTCTGTTAAAACCTTTAAATTCCTTTATCAATCCGTATTCTAGTGGAGAGAAGGTCAGGTGAAGAGCATGTGTGATGTTGCTGAAAGATTAAAAAATATCGGGCGGCAGGAAGGATTTCAGGCAGGTCGTTCAGAAGGTCGTTCAGAAGGTCGTTCAGAAGGTCGTTCAGAGGAACGTATCAATGCAGTCAAGTTTGCAATTTCCCTTGGTGCATCTGAGGAGAAAATCCTTAAGCAGTATTCCAAGGAGGAATACGAGAAAGCGCTGGCTCTTATGAAATCCTGATTGTGGAAAGCAGAATAGTTTTTTCAAATCAAGCGCCATAGATGCTGAAACGGCAGCGCTTGCATGATCAATTAAATAGGCGCTAGATAAAAGAGTCATCCATCTGGATGGCTCTTTTATTGATCCTGATATCTGCGCAGATTTCGACAAACAGCTCTTATGGTAAATTTAAAGAAATTATCACTTAAAAATTTTTATACCGCATGGTTTTCTTTTTCTGCTTGACAAATACCATTTGATTGTTCCTATACTTTTTTTGAAAATTCTGGTATTTCTTTTCTCCTATTTTTATTGCCATTCGTAAAAAAAGAAGTTATAGTGGTATCAGAACAAAGAAAACAGGTGTTTCCAAAAGGAAACCAGAGTATAAAGTGGAGGAAATGTATATGAAAAACAAATGGTTAAAAAACAGCAACAGACAGCACCTGAGATATTCCATGCGTCAGGCATCCGGAATTGCACTTGCCCTTGTAATGGGAATTTCCGTAGCGGCTGCAGGACAGACCCAGAGTGTAAAGGCGGCCGTTGATACACAGACTGCAGATACCGGTGTGGTAGCAACGACAGATACAGCAAATCAGACTACAGAAACAACTACTATCGGGAAGAACCAGATCAGCATCAAGGATTTTGCCAGCCAGGTGCAGAAAGTAACAGGGAAAGACGTATTAAAGAATGCCGGCATAAAAAATACCGCTGCCGCTACTACAAACGAGATAGCGGCATATCTCCTGAATGAAGCTGATTCCGCAGTTAATGGAGGGGAGAACTCCTATAACTACGATCTGTATGGCTATGTGAAATACTTTAACCGTATCAGTGATATCAAGAAGGCTGATGACAAATATAAGGAATCCCTGTACAAATGCTTCACTAAGGGCATTATGGTAGGAAAGAGGGACGGAACATATTCCAGCACCCGGAAATTCCTGCCAAAGACAAAGATCACCAAGGACGAAGCAAAAAAGATGATGAATCGCCTGAAAAACAAAGGAAAGAGATTCAAGCTTTCCTACGATGGACAGGTGTTAAGAATCATTAACCTGCCAAAGAACTATAAGGATTACCCATATATCCTTGCAAGTTTTCCAAATTCTTATTATGAGAAGAAAATGTGGTATACAAAGCAGCGGACCAAAAAAGATAAGACCCCGGCACAGACAGCAAAGATTTTAAGTGATGAAGATAAAGACATGATCTGTGCAAAGATCAAAAAGAACGTAGAGTTGCGACTTAACGTGGATTATAGAAAAACATTCACATCCAAATGGAAAAGTGATCTGATGAACACTTACATTGACACGAATAAACAGAAGTCAGTAAATGCATATATAAAGGCGGCAAAGGCAAGAAAAGTCGTGGTTAGCAGCGGTGAAGTCATTGTTGATCCTTCTTCTCTATGGTTACGTGAATATGGTACCACATGTTATGCAAGAGTATATGTTAAATTTAGAGTAAAAAGCGGAAAGATTCCATCTGTTAAAAGTAAATGTCAAAATGAGGTTATTTATGGAAGTTATACGGGCATGAAAAATCTGACATCTAAAAAAACAGTTACATTTGCAGATGAAATAGAATGTGATTTATCTTATACAAATGGAAAATTAACATCTTATGGAGTTGATTGGGGTGGAGATAGCATCGCAAATGTAAATAATTAAATATAAAAAATAATAGAAGGGAATAGAAAATTTTTAGTTTTTTATTTGCAGGCTATTTAGGGTTGACTTTTCATATATGTTTGTGTATACAATGCTTCCGTTAAAATGGAGGGAAATTATGAGAAAAAGAAAAATCCGAAAACTAGTTATCTTCTTATTATGTTCGATTATGATCACTATATTCGAGCCATTTGGAGATACAAGTACATATGCTGGTGTCAATAGATCTATTTCAAGTGATAGCAGCAAAATTGCAACAGTTGCACCGAATGGAGATTTGACATTTACATTATATGCACACGCTGCATCATCTGGAACACGATGGAAGACGGTGGGATTGTATGTCACAAGCGATCCCACAGGCAGAAACGGCAAAGAAAGCACAAAAGCAAAAGACTGTGTATTTTTCGATAAGCTTCCAAAGGGGTGTTCAAAAAAAGATGAAACAGATCGAACGGGAACTGTCAAAACTACATTTGTTATATCCAAAGACATCTTTAACAGCATGTGTGACAAAGCCGGTGTAAATCTGAAAACATTGCAGAAGAATGGTGGCAAGGTATATATCCAGGGCGTTCTGCAGGGATACAAGATCAGCAAAGGCGGATCAAAGCGCAACGTTACCGAACGCTGCTATACCTATAAGCAGATGTCGAACACACGTAACACGAGACGGGTAAACGGATCTACATGGTATGGCATCGGCTGGCCGGCCAGCTGTAACGAAGGCTGGCGGGCACGGTATGATATCGCGGTTGAGTACAAGAAGGTCGAAGCACCGGTTACCATCAATTATTACCAGAGTTATGAGGGCAAATGGAAACTGGTTTTATCTGTCACAAACTCAGATGATGGAAAAATTGAAAAGAACCCTGCCACAAGAAACCTGAATAAAGCGAATACCGGTTACCAGTGGAGCAGCACCAGCGGTTCCGGCTCTATCGCCAGCGGTGACCGTGGACTTGGACTGGAAAAGAAATACTACATCAGCCTTTCAGAGATAAAAACATCCTCAAAGAGCCTTCCGGCACGTCTTTCAAGTGTAGGCGCAGGAGAAGGAAAAACATCAAATTATTATCTGTATAAGACATCTGTGTCGAAGCAGAAAAGCAAAAAAAATGGAGCCATCCGGAACAAAGTTGCAAAAACCAACGCCCCGGTCTTTAAAAGCTGCAATTTCGCGGATAAGGATGGAAACCTGACTGACAGCTATACCAAGTGGCTTAAAACAGCACGTCAGACTTTTGAAGTCTACAATGGCGGTACTGTTATCAACGTGCTTTATAAGAAAAACAGCCCGAAACCGAAACCAGACTCTCATGAGGATGAGGATGTAATTTCGGCAGAGAAGCTCACACCAGCCAGCACAAGTGCTGTAATTCAGTCAGACAAACGAGACAATGAACAGTTTGACAGTACACAAGGAATTCCGACATCCGAGACGCAGTATGTCAACGTGTTTACGGATTCTTACCTGTATAAATACCGTTTTGTCCGGAAGTACGGAAAAAAGCAGTTTAATCATTATATTAGCTGCAGCCACACCGATAAACATGGGAAAAAATTACACGATCATGATACCGAACTGGTATGGCGCGAATATTCCTATTGGAAGGTGGACTACCTGGTGGTGTACCGAATATATTCTGCTACGGTAATGAATTATTCGCTCCCGGATGAACACGTCACCATAAAACCGGATGCATCCTATAATAATGTCGGAAATGTATCATTTATGGCATGTGGAAGGATAGGCATATCCCCATCAGACGGCTGGACAGTCGGGCAGTATATTGTCATGAATGATTACCTTGAATTTGATGGGAAGATCATCATGAATGCTGATCCGGTGGAAAAGAAAACCCCGACTCCGGGCAGAATCCCGGAATCTACGCAGATTGACAGGGATATACTTTATCAGCCAGACCTGCTGATTGAGCCGGAAAAATCAAATGGTACCTTCAATTCGAGCGGTGATGTACAGTTTTATCCATCGTTTGTTTATAATACGGACATTCCGGATATTGACATTGAAATAAACCCAATCAATGACGTTGTGATCCATACCCCTACGGTATGTTACCCGACGATTACGGACGCGAAGGAATATACCCAGCTGGTGACACCGGGTAACTGTTACCATCTGGTACTGGACCGGTATTTTACCGTCAACCTGCCTACCAGCGGTTACCACAGTTCACTGAAGGGATACGGAGAACGTGATTACGCAAAATACATCAGATCACGGGAAGTCAAATTCCCATTTGAGGTATATATGTGTGACGGGGATGATTACACCTATTATGACGCGGATACGTGGATCACGCTGCACCAGGATTCCACAAAGTTCTATCTCCCTATCTGGGTCAATGAAACTGCTGCCGTTGGTATTGATTTCCGGGCGCGTGCAATTAACTGTGATGCCAACGATGGACTGGAAATGGAAGAAGTGTGCGCCAATGCAGACAATTCCAACTATGTTGCAGTTGATACCAAAAATGCCGAAGTATCCGGACGTTTATACAATCTGAATATGTACGACTATTCGGATTACCCGTTCTGGCTTGACGTTTTCCGGAAACCGGAATCACTGGAACTTAAAAGGTTTGCGTACCATGTGGGGTTCAACAACCAGAACGGGGAAAAAGTAAGGAGTGCATTTACCCTGCCGACCGTGGATGGAAGCCACCCTTATATCAGAAATCTCGGTGTGTTAAAACCGGGCTATACATCCCGGATGAGCCTCATAACCATCGGAAATATCTACCACGGCACGGATTATGTCAAGATCTATCCAACATTTTATTATGTTTCAAATAAGGGAAATGTGAATGGATCTGATATTACAAAGCTGGAAGAAGTTGACCTTTACTACAATGGCACGATCAATGGCAAATACCGCAATGTTGTAAAAGTCGGCAGTGATCTGGATAAACAGAATGTCAAAAAGATGATGCTTGGAAACCCATATACAGGGGTAACAGATGAAGAATTCAACCAGAAGGCGAAAATCGCAGGACTCAAACCAAAAGATATCAGGTCCACAACCTATGATGTCTACACATATGGGGAGATCACCATCCCATCCCGTATGTCCACTTATATTGGAATGGACTGTGCACCGGATGAGGTAATTCCGGATGGGGTTGATCCTGACAGGGTCACAAAATCAAAACAGAAATGGTACTTCGAATACTCACTGCCATCTGATGTGCATGCGGTCAAAAAAGGATTTGACGTAACGAAATACGCGCATGAGAACGGAGGGATTGACTATAAAGAAGGCTTCTGGAAAAAAGATGGATACATTGTAGTCAATTTCGAGATCGTAACCTTTGAAGCCGGATTTGAAAATATCCAGGGTGATGGAGATACCGGCATGGGCTGGATGGAGGGAGCAGAAATCTTTGACAAGGAAAGCGAAACGCCAACCCCGCATCTTACATATACAAACCGGCAGAATGTTGATTATGGCTACTGCAGCATGTATAAGATGGAAGACCAGCAGTTGCGGAGGAGAGACTGGCATAAGGCACAGTATGCTTTCCGGTATGGAGATGTACTGATGTATTCGCTTGATGGATCAGCCAAAAAAGATTACCGGTCTTACGGTACACATTAACCAGTTATATATATAATTGCTTAACAGGGACTCTTACTTATGGAGCCCCTGTTATTTGCGAAATGACGGCTTACTTAACAACTGTCGGCCGTTAAAGGATTATATGACGCTGATCAATGAAATCCGTAAAAACTGTAAAACCATGGAGTTTGAGAGTGCTGTCGATGCAGCGGTAACTTATTGTATTGAGCATGATGTTTTAAAGACATTTTTGCTTAAACACAGAGCGGAGGTGAAAGACGTGTGTATCACTGAGTATAATGAAAAATCATTTGTTGACGGAATACGTGCGGAGGGTCGTGCAGAGGGTCGTGCAGAAGGTCGTGCGGAAGGTCAGAACGAAAAAGGACTGGCGGTATACCGTAATCTTCGGAAGAGAGGTTTTTCAAAGGAAGACGCTCTGGTAATCGCAGATATTTCGCCGGATCTGGTAGTTGACGAAGACTAGCTGATCTGTAGTAAACCGTTTTAAAAATGGTAAGACAGCAGAGCAGATCATTGTAAGCGGCATAGATGCAGAAAGGGTGGCGCTTGGTTAACAGATTTCTAAAACCATACAGAGGGCGATAAGGGGCGATATGAGAAATCATATCGTCATTTTTTGCCATATTTCAGGATAGGGGAAATGGAATTATATTAGACAATCTGGTGAAATTAGGTTATTATAAATAATAAGGGAGTTACCCTAAAACAGAAGTGTTATAGAAATTATTATTAAATGGAGGTTTAACGTCTTCATGGATAAACTTTATATGATCTTATTATGCCTGATGATAGTACCAATTCTTATTTGTATCAAATATTCCAGAAAAATAAAAAGTGATGTGGCATCTTCCATTGTGAAATGCCTCATTTTTGCAATTGTTACGATCCTTAGCAATGGTTTGTCTGCTTTTTCAGGAAATGAAACATTTTCTTATATAATGGAAGCACTTTATCGGTTTTCCTTTGATCTGATGCTGATATATGTATTGCAGTATTCCCAGCAGTATACACGTGTTTTTCACGAGGTTTCACCGTTTAAAAAGGGGTGTTTCATAATTGCATATCTGGATGGAATTTTACTGTTTTTAAATATAATTTTTCATAACGTATTTACGATAGAAACCGTGCGATTCCCGAATTTTGATATGTATCATGTAGCCGACAAATCCATTATTTTTTACTTTCACTATGTGTTTGCATATGGTCTGGTAGTTTGTATTATTGCATCGTTTATCATCAAAATTATACAGATACCGGATTTTTACCGTAAGAAATATTTGCCGATACTTGTGTTAATATGTGTGATCACGGTATCAAAATTTATATGTGGAATTTCAGAATTTCCGATTGATGTGTCGCTTCCTTTTTTTGTATGCGCAGCAATACTGATCTGTTACCTGACGCTGTACCGTTCTTCGCGTGAACTTGTAGATAAAACACTGTCCATCGTTGTAAATGAAATGAATAACGCTGTGATATGTTTTGATATAAATAACGAATGTGTGTATGCCAATGAGCGTGCATTGAAAATATTTAACAGTTCACTGGATTCCCTTTCCGGGATCTCGGAGGATGTACAGGGCTGGATAAAAGAACATGACACCAACAATTCGGCCTCCCTTGAATGGAGTGGTCAAACCATTATTGACAACAAAACGTATTATTTCGATATCGAATACAGAAAACTGTTTGATAAAAAGAATGAATATATAGGTTTTTTCCTGAATCTGATTGATAATACGGAGAAACATATGGCGTTTGAGAAAGAAAAATACCTTGCAACACATGATACGCTTACCGGATTGTATAATAAGAATTATTTTGCCCAGAAAACATCGGAAATATTAAATGAGAATCCGGATAAAGAGTGGCTGCTGATCTGTTCCAATATCAAGGATTTTAAACTGGTCAATGATCTCTTTGGTCTTGAAAAAGGAAACGAAGTCCTTAAAATGGAGGCAGATCTTCTTAAAGCACAATGTGGGGAAGGGAGTGTCTATGGACGCACCGGTGGTGACAAATTTGCAATATGCATCCCAAAAGAAGAATTTAAAGAGCAGGATTTTATGGATGCGATACAGACCATGGGGCATGCATTTAACAATGACCTGTATCATCTTCATATTTATGTCGGTGTTTATGAAATCACAGACCGGAATGAAGAAGTATCCATTATGTGTGATAAAGCCAATCTTGCAATAAAGACACTGGGGGAAAACTATGATAAATCAATTGCATACTATAGCGACACGATATTTCATGATACCGTTGCCGAAAAGCAGCTGGTGGGTGATTTTGATAAAGCACTTGCCGAAAAACAGTTCTGCATGTATTTGCAGCCACAGGTGACATCGGAAGGAAAATTACTGGGGGCAGAGGCTCTTGTCCGATGGCAGCATCCAAAACGCGGTCTGATTTTTCCGGGGGATTTTATTGAAGTTTTTGAAAAAACAGGTCTGATTTACCGGCTTGACCGGTTTGTGTGGGAACTTGCCGTACAAAAACTTGCACAATGGCAGAAAGACGGGCGGGACGATCTGTATATATCCGTAAATATTTCGACCAAGGATTTTTACTATATGGATGTATATGAAACAATTACCAGTCTTGTTGAAACCTATAAAATCATTCCTTCCACACTGAAACTGGAAATTACGGAAACCGCAATTATGACCGGAACCGCAGGGGAACTTGAAATGATTGAACGGTTCAGGAAATCCGGCTTTCAGGTGGAAATAGATGATTTCGGAAGCGGCTATTCTTCATTTAATACGCTAAAGGATATGGACGTGGATGTGCTGAAAATAGATATGGGCTTTTTAAGGACAACCCGGCCGGAACGCTTAGAGAGAAGTATGTCCATTATAAATACGATCATTTCACTCACCAAAACACTTGGTCTTTCCGTTATCACGGAGGGAGTCGAAACAAAGGAACAAATTGATGAGCTTACCCGGATGGGATGCGGAATTTATCAGGGGTATTATTTTTCAAAGCCGATTCCGGTAGACCAGTTTGAAGATGCCTATATGTAAATTTATCCGGAATAAAGGTATTGCCAACATATTCAGTCAGATGGGACTTATATAACTAAATTGAAAGATAAGAAATATTTGACGAGGCAATTCACAGAGAAATTGATGGAACATTAAAACGTCTGGGAACCGATTATCTGGACTTGTATATCATTCACCGGTTTGATTATGAGACTTCGATCGAGGAGACGATGGAAGCCTTAAACGATCTGGTAAAGGCAGGAAAGGTGCGGGCACTCGGTGCTTCTGCGATGTACGGTTATCAGTTTTATAATATGCAGCTTGTGGCAAAAGAGCACGGCTGCCTGGGTTCTTCCGGTGGGAATACAACTATATTGCGTGTGAGTAAAACGGTATGGGGTATCGGGACTCGGCAATATAATTGTTTTTTTAAGCGTAATCCGTTATACTAGATGCATAGTATAGCGGATTATTTTTTGGAGGTACTTATGGGAAGATTTTTGAATCCAGATAACGGGGCTTTTTCAGAGGCAGTCAATTCAGAAATTTATATTGATAAAACCCGTTTGCTGGAATACATCAACCGGGTGATAAATACCACATCAAAATTTATCTGTAACAGCCGTCCGAGACGTTTTGGAAAGTCCATGACTGCAGACATGCTTTCCGCTTATTACAGCAGGGGCTGTGATTCCAAAGAGCTCTTTAAAAATTATGAGATAAGTACAGTTTCATCATATGAAAAGAATCTTAATAAGTATGATGTGATTCATTTTGATGTACAGTGGTGCATGATGGATGCTGAAGATGCAGATCATGTTGTAGATTATATCAATGAGGGAATTTTACAGGAACTGAGGGAAGCATACGGACAGATCATTCCGGATGCGGTCAGGACTGCTTATGGGGCAATGTCCTATATCAAAGCGGCTACGGGCAATAAATTTGTTGTCATCATTGATGAGTGGGATGTTTTGATTCGAGATGAGGCACAGAATCATACATTGCAGGAGGCATATATTGATTTTCTCAGAGGAATGTTTAAAGGCACAGAACCTTCCAGATACATTGCGTTAGCATATTTGACGGGAATTTTACCGATTAAGAAATTAAAAACGCAGTCAGCACTCAACAATTTTGAAGAATTTACCATGCTCGATGCAGGACGGATGGCTCCTTACGTCGGGTTTACAGAAGAAGAAGTCCACGGACTGTGTGAACAATACGGATGCAGTTATGAACAGGTGAAATCCTGGTATGATGGCTATTTATTAGAGGATTATCAGGTATATAATCCGAAGGCCGTTGTCAGTGTTATGTTAAATGGAAAGTATAAAAGTTATTGGTCAAATACCGGAAGCTATGAGGCAATTGTGCCACTGATCAACATGGATTTTGATGGCTTGAAATCTGCAATTATCGAGATGTTGTCGGGCGCATCCGTAGAAGTGGATGTGACATCCTTTCAGAATGATACGGTAAGTTTTGCAAATCGGGATGATGTGCTTACGTACCTGATTCATTTGGGATATCTGGCTTATGATCAGGACAGCCGGCATGTTTTTATTCCGAATGAAGAAATCCGGCACGAGTTAAATCATGCAGTGAAACGTACCAGGTGGAATGAGATGGTGACATTTCAAAAAGAATCGTTAGCGTTATTAGATGCAACGCTGGAAAAAGATGGAATGGAGGTTGCAAAGGGGATTGAGAAAATTCATACCGGGTATTCTTCAACGATTATGTACCATGATGAAAATTCGCTCAGCAGTGTACTTACGATCGCATACTTAAGTTCCATGCAGTATTATTTTAAACCCATCCGGGAATTGCCGACCGGCCGTGGTTTTGCGGATTTTGTTTATATTCCAAAACCGGAATATAAAGCTGATTATCCGGCACTGGTTGTGGAACTGAAATGGAATAAAACTGCGGATACCGCCTTACAACAGATAAAAGATAGAAAGTATCCGCAATCGTTAGAGCCATATACAGGAAATATTCTGCTCGTAGGAATCAATTATGATAAGAAGACGAAAGAACATTCCTGTGTGATTGAAAATGATAAAAAGCAATAAGCGTTAAGCTTCGTCTTTTTGCAGGATTGAAACAAATCCCGCAACAAAACTAAACAGAACAGGAAGAAACCAATGGAAGAAAAAATCATGCATCTTCTGATCACGGAAGACGATATGGCACTCGCACAGGGACTGCAGCGCGCATTACAGGAGAAAAACCGGCAGGTGCTATGTTGTAAAAACATACAGGAGACCAGACAGCATCTGCACCAGAACAAGACAGATCTGCTGATTCTCGATGTGAATCTGCCGGACGGAAGCGGTTTTGATCTGCTGCAGGAGATCCGCAGAACCTCGAATCTTCCGGTGATCTTACTTACGGCAAACGATCTGGAAATGGATATTGTAAGCGGACTGGAGCAGGGAGCAAATGATTACATCACAAAGCCGTTCAGTCTGGCGGTACTCCGGGCGCGGGTAAACACCCAGCTTCGGAACCGGACGGTGCAGATGCAGAAAGAAAGCACACAAAACACACAGATCTGGGAGGGCAGTATCTGGAAGTTTGATTTTACAAATATGCGTTTTACCGTAAGCGGACAGGAAGTGGAGTTAAGTAAAACCGAGCAGAAACTTCTGGCACTTCTTGTGCAGCATGCGGGGATGACCGTGCCGCGGGAAACTTTGATGGATCGCATCTGGACCGATGGCGCGGTGTACGTGGATGAAAATGCGCTTTCGGTTGCCATCAAGCGGCTGCGGGATAAATTACAGGCAAAGGAGCAGATCCGGACCGTGTATGGGATCGGATATGTATGGGAAGTATGATCGGATATTTTGTAATTATATTGCTTGCGGCAGGGAGTGTGCTTGCAGCAGCATTTTTCTTCAGACACCGGCAGAAACAGGTGATGGATGGACTTTCCGATATGCTTGAGGCGGCGATAAACGGCACCTTTTCCGAGACCACATTTGATGAGTCGCGGCAGTCATCGCTGGAAAACCGTCTGGCGCAGTATCTGGCGGCATCGGAACTTTCAGTGCGAAGCATAGACGTGGAGAGGGAAAAAATCAAGGAACTGATTGCAGATATTTCCCATCAGACGCGGACGCCGCTTTCAAATATTTTATTGTATACGGAACTGCTGGAGGAAGAACCGCTGGGGGAAGCAGCACAGGATTCCGTAAAAAAGCTGCGGCAGCAGAGTGAAAAATTACAGTTTTTAATGGATGCGCTTGTCAAACTTTCAAGGCTTGAGACAGGCGTTTTTGTGTTGCATCCAATCCGGCAGCCGCTGACAGAACTGGTGGTAGACGGTATGGAAAGTTACCGGGAAAAAGCAGCCGCCAAAGGACTTGCGATTGCGTTTTCCGGGACGAAAAAAGCAGAGAAAGACGCACCGGTTTATGCGTACTTTGATAAGAAATGGTCCATGGAAGCACTGGGAAATATTCTCGATAATGCGATCAAATATACGAACACAGGAGGGATTACCATAAAACTCTGTTCCTATGAACTGTTTGCCTGCGTGGAAGTGACGGATACGGGAATCGGCATCGGTGAGGAGGAGCATGCGGCGGTATTTGGGCGTTTTTACCGGGGAAACGCGGTTGCCGAAAAGAGCGGTGTGGGGATCGGACTGTATCTGGCACGTTTTATCATGCAGCAGCAGGGCGGATATATCCGGCTTTCGTCCACGCCGGGGAAAGGCTCAACGTTTGGGCTGTATTTTCCAACGGCAATTGTGTCAAAACTGTAAGAATCTTTTGTCTCCGGGACAGATTCTCGAAAGAATTCTGTGCGACAATCTTAAAAGAAGGCAGGAAATGCCAAATCAGGAGCAAAAGGAGATTACAGGATGGTCATTTTGGAAACCAGAGATTTGAAAAAACAGTATGGCACGGGGGAGACCGCCGTGCACGCGCTGGCGGGGGTAAACCTGTCGGTGGAAAACGGAGAATTTGTCGCGGTGGTAGGAACCTCCGGATCAGGAAAATCGACGCTTTTACATATGCTTGGAGGACTCGACCGGGCAACATCCGGCAAAGTCTATGTGGACGGCAAGGACATCTTTGCATTAAAGGATGAAGAACTGACGATTTTCCGCAGAAGAAAAATCGGATTTGTCTTTCAGTCCTTTAATTTAGTTCCGGTGCTGTCTGTCTATGAAAACATTGTGCTGCCATTGCAGCTTGACGGAAAAACTGTGGACAATGCATTTATCGGGGAGATCGCAGAGGCACTCGGATTAAAAGAAAAATTAAACGTGCTGCCAAACCAGCTTTCGGGAGGACAGCAGCAGCGTGTGGCGATCGCGCGGGCACTCGCAGCCAAACCGGCGATTCTATTAGCAGATGAACCGACCGGAAATCTCGACAGCTGTACCTCACAGGATGTGATGGGGCTGCTCAAAACGACCAGCACCAAATTTTCGCAGACCATTGTGATGATCACACACAACGAGGAGATTGCACAGCTTGCAGACCGGATCATCCGTATCGAGGATGGACGGATTGTGACAGGGAAAGCAGGTGAGGCATTATGATACAGGTAAAAAACCGTGCCTGTGTGCGCACCATTGCCGTGCGCAGTCTGCGGGCTTCCAAAATGAGAAACCGGATTGCCGTGATTGCAATTATGCTGACCACGATGCTGTTTACCGCGCTGTTTACGATTGCAATTTCCATCAACGATTCGTTCCAGCAGTCCAACTTTCTTATGGCCGGAGGCGATGCGCACGGGTCTTTTAAGAAACTGACGGAAGAACAGATGGAAACCTTAAAAAAAGATCCGCTTATTCAGGAAACAGGTGCGCGGTTGTTTTTAGGAATGGGAACCGGGGATGCATTTCGCAAGACACAGGTGGAAGTCAGCTATATGGATGCGCATGAAGTAAAACATTATTTTTGCACACCAACGCACGGACATCGTCCAAAAGAGGGAAGCAATGAAGCGATGACAGATACCCGGGTGTTAAAACTGTTAGGAGTACAGCCAAAAATCGGCACCAAATTTACCGTGACGTATCAGATCGGAGGAGGTCAGTCAGAACCGAAAACGGTGACGCAGGAGTTTGTTCTCTCCGGCTGGTGGGATTACAACGGAGTTTCCCAGGCAAGCAATGTGATCGTGCCAGAAAGTTATGTGAAAAAGACATTGCAGCATGTGGATATCGGGGAGGATGAAGAGAGTGGAAAATGGTCACTTGACGTTATGTTTGGGAATGCACTTCATATCGAAAAAGATATGCGGCAGGTGATCAGAGACTGTGGATTTCAGTCAGAAGATGCTTCCAAACCGGGCTATATTGCATTTGGTGTAAACTGGGGCTATACCGGTGCGCAGTCGAGCAGCAATCTGAATCCGGAAAGCATTGCAGCCATTGTGGCATTGCTTGTGCTCATTGTATTTACCGGATACCTGGTCATTTACAATGTGTTTCAGATTTCCGTTGCCAACGATATCCGTTTCTACGGACTGTTAAAAACGATCGGCATGACCGGGCGGCAGCTCAAGCGGATTATCCGGCTGCAGGCAGTCCTTTTATCAGGCATTGGAATCCCGGCGGGACTTCTTCTGGGATTTGGAATCGGCGTGGGACTGGCACCGGCTGTCATGGCACAGACGAGTTACACGACAGCGGTTATAAAATTGCATGCGTGGGTATTTGTGGGAGCAGCACTTTTTTCACTGGTCACCGTATTTTTATCCTGCAATAAGCCGGGGCGGATCGCTGCAAAGGTATCCCCGGTCGAAGCGGTGCGCTATACGGAGGCAGACTGTGGCCGAAAAAAAGCAAAAGCGGCAAAAAAGCCGGCGTCTTTGGGGCGTATGGCATGGGCAAATGTGGGACGAAACCGGAAGAAGACCGTTCTTGTTGTCATTTCCCTCTCCCTTGCGGTTGTTCTTTTAAATCTGACCGTTATGTTTGCAAACGGATTTGATATGGATCTGTATTTGAAACACTTCTGTGTGAGCGATTTTGTGTTTGCCAATGCGGATTATTTTAACGTGCAGAAAGGATTTCATTCTTCCGATGAAGCGGTGGAAGATTCTGCAATGCAGACCGTGCTCGCGCAAAATGGGGTTAAAGAGAGTGGATGTGTCTACGGACAGACAACCCGGGTTTTAGAAAAAATAAAGAAAAAAGATATGCTGGCGTATTTTACATCCATGGGACATACCATGACAAAAGAGCAGGAAAAGGGTTATTTCAATTGGAAGGAACAGGCAGATGATGGCAGTTATTATGACGATATTCAGTTGTATGGAATGGATGCATTCCCGCTTCAGAAAGTAAAGGTGCTCAAAGGAGATGTCACAGCTCTGGATCAGGAGAATGCCATTGCGGCAGTCTATATGCAGGATGATTATGACAAAAAAGTTGATCACAGTAACTGGGCCGGGGTGGGCGATCAGGTGACACTTAGGTATGTAAACAGTTGGAAATATTTTAATGCAGAGACTGGAAAAGAGATCCCGGAGGAAGAGATTGACAGCTACGAAGGTGCATGTGACGTGGAAGCAGATGATTATACACAAAAAACCTATACGGTGGTGGCGGAGATTCTGGTGCCTTCCGCGATGAACTGCCGGTATTATGGATCACCGCAGTTTGTGCTTGGAAGCGATACGTTTATCAAAGATACCGGGACAAAAGATGTCATGCATATGATGTTTGATATGAAAAACAATCAGAGTGCAAGAGCAATGGAAAGTTTTTTGAAAAATTATACGGAACAGGTCGAGCCGCTGTACAGCTATGAATCGAAATTTTCCTACGAAAAAGAGTTTGATTCGTTCCGTGGGATGTTTCTGCTGCTTGGAGGTGTTCTCTCCGGTGTGATCGCCGTGGTCGGAACATTAAATTTCCTGAATGCCATCCTCACGGGGATGATTGCAAGACGCAGGGAGTTTGCTGTGCTGCAGTCGGTTGGCATGACCAGACGCCAGTTGAAGCGGATGCTTGTGTATGAGGGACTGTTGTATACGTTTGCGGCGATTGTCATTTCGCTTATTCTTGTTGTGGCATCTGAGCCGTTTATGGGAAAGATGATTGAAAAAATGTTCTGGTTTTTCCGGTTTCAGTATACCATCGGTCCGGTCGTGCTTGCGGCATTGATCTTTACCGTGATCGGCGCGGGGGTTCCGCTTGTGGTCTATTGTGTGGTTGGAAAGCAGACGATCGTGGAGCGGCTGAGGGAGACGGAGTAAAAAAGAATAACAAAACATTTCCGAATAAAGCCTGAATCCATGTGGCATAAGAAGCAATTCATTCGGTTACTTTGCTTTTCAGGACAGATGTGATATCTGCCGAAAGCGTTGCTGAATGTTCCACAAACAGAGCAATAAAAATAAATATTTCTTTAATTTTGAAACCATACTATTTACATAAATGAAACCGTAAGGTAATCTTAAAAAATATGTAAAATATGCGGATCATAAGAAAGAGGTTTATGGATGAGGAAGAAACGGATCACAGTTATAATTGGCAGGATGTTTTGTGGCGGAGCGTTTAATCTATGGAACAGGCAGAATAAAACCAAAACGGCAATGAAATTATCAGCTGTTGTTATGCTCTTGTGCCTGATGCTGGGGGCATGTGCACAGAAACAGAAGATACCGGCTGCAACTTATATGGGAGGAAACCATACCATTACAGAAATTTGCAAAGAACTGGATACCGCGGGAGCTTCCCATGTAGATACATTCCGGGAATGGGTAACTGATTTTGCGGATTCGGCCGGGAAGAATGCAAAGCTTGAGGATGTCTGGTCTGATCCGGAAAACATGAAAGCAGATATCGGCAAATGTATGGATGGCTGGGAACAGAATCATGATTACTCCGACACGGACTGCAGAATGACAGCCTTTCTCTTACTGGATGGCCTGCTTCACGCAGAATCAACGGAAGACAATTATGAAGGTACTTATCTAATGTTTGATACAGAAGCAATAGATAATGTGGAAAGGTATGAAACCATAAAAGAGAACCGGGATATGTTTACCACACTCTATGGAGAAAAGAGTGTTGCAGATAAAAAACATCCGGAAACAGCATTTTCGGATAGTTGGAAACATTATGGATTTCAAATAGACAGTGACAGGATATCGCTCCTTAGTATCGTGATATATGACCCGTATTCGGATGTTACTTTCGTGGGTCATACAGGTATCCTGATAAAGGACAGGGACGATTACTTATTTGTAGAAAAGATTGCATTTGAACAGCCATATCAGGCAACAAAGGTGAAGACGGTGGATGAATTGCTCAATATTCTGTCATTGAGACCGGAATATTTCGGAGAAGAGGGAGAAGCCGGACCGTTTGTTTATAATAATGGGGAATATATTGGAACATTAAAGGCGAAGGCATAGTAGCAAAAAACATTTGACATACCGGAAATATTCCTCTATAATCGTTCTAAAAAGAACGATAAAGGAGGAAGAGAAGATGCACTTCTGGGATAAGCATAAAACAATTACAAGTTATTATGAATTGCTTTCCGGAGAGGTATGTGACCGGTATGGGCTGACACAGATGGAATACGATATACTTATGTTCCTTCATAATAATCCGCATCACAATACCGCAGCAGAAATAGTAAAGGTTAGAAAATCAACGAAATCCCATGTTTCAACTTCGTTGAAAAAATTGGAAAATAAAGGACTGGTTGAAAGAATACAAAGTAAGGATAATAAAAAGCATATAGAGATTATTCTGCTGGATCGGGCGGAACTTATAGTGGCGGCAGGAATTAACGCACAGAAACAGTTTGCAGGAAATGTTTTAAGCGGATTGACAGAAGAAGAAAAGCACATGTGTATCCAGATATTTGACCGGATCTGCAATAATGCGGAAGAACATTTAAGGGAATACAAGGAAAAAACGAATGAAAACGAATCCCTGGATATGAAGAGTACCGGGAATCATTTGTTTTACAGTCAATTGATGGAAAAGGAGCAGGATTAAAAGGATGGAAGAGAACAATTACAAACCACAGATTCCGGATGTGATGGAAGCAATCTTTGATGCTGCGTATCTGATTTTCGATTTAGTTGCCGCAATTTTATTTTTTACATTTTCAAAGGGAAATATCTTATTTGTACTTTATGGAATATTAACATTGACACTTTGCGGAGGGGATGCTTTTCATCTGGTGCCAAGAATTATAAGGGCAGTGCGTGGAAGCGATGAGAAGATAAAGAGGCAGCTGGGAATTGGATTGCAGGTATCGTCTGTTACAATGACGGTGTTTTATATTATTTTAATGTATGTCTGGAAATTTACATTTCCGGAAATGATAATACCGACAATAGTGGAAGCGGTCGTGTGGATATCAGCGGTTGTCAGAATTGTGATATGCATGTTCCCACAGAACAATTGGTGTACAGATGAAGGAAATATGAAATTATCAATTGCCAGAAATGCTGTCTTTGCGGTGACGGGGATCGGAGTGATTATTCTGTATATCATTTCCGGGAATGCGAATGGGTATGGTATGACAAGAATGGTTGCAGCGATCATTCTTTCTTTTGGCTGTTATCTGCCGGTTACTTTATTCAGTAAAACGAAACCAAAGGTGGGATTATTAATGATTCCAAAAACCTGTGCATATATGTGGATGATTGCAATGGGACTACAACTGTTATTTTAAAAACAAAAATATTATAGAGGCAGGGCATTATAATGAAAATGGAAAAATTTGTAAAGCTTATGACGGGACATTTTGATAACAGAGAACAATTTACAGAAATGAAATCTGTAGGAACATTATTTCCGTATGCCCGACATGTGAATACAGTCTGTAATGATAAGATAAATAATATTCCGGAAAATTTTACCGGAATATTTATGGTAGAAGAAAGTTATTATGAGACGGATGGAAAATGCCATGCATCACCGCATTTATTTCTTATTACGGATTGTGACGGTGGAATTATGCTTTCTTCCTACGAAATTCCGGCAGGAGAAGACAAAAATACGTTTTCTTATGCTTCCATGAAGAACGTAGAATATAGTGACCTGAAAAGATCTGAGAAGTTTACCCCGGCATTGTATCAGGAAAAGGATGGTGTCTGGGAAGGGGGAAGTGTGAGTCAGTTTACCCCTGTGATGACATTCCGGTTATGGGAGAGATTCTCGGAGACATGTCTGGAGGTGTCCGAAAGTATGGAAGTGAATGGAAAGAAAACTTTCGGATATGATGTGCCGGTCATTTATAAAAGAATATGATTGTGAACCGGCTGTGGGAGACGGAGTAAAAAGAATAACTGATATAAAAGCCGCCTAAACTGGTAAAAATATGGAAATAAAAAGAAAAGAGGACAGCAAATGTGCACAGCAGCAACTTATAAGACAGCAGATTTTTATTTTGGACGTACCCTGGATTATGAATTTTCCTATGGGGATGAAGTGGCAGTCCTGCCACGGAATTATGCACTTGCCTTCCGGCATATGGGTACATTAAAAGCGCATTATGCCATAATCGGAATGGCATATGTGGTGGGGGATTATCCCCTGTATTATGATGGCATCAACGAAAAAGGACTGGGCATGGCAGGACTTAATTTTGTGGGAAATGCCATGTATCAGGAAGTAGTGGAAGGAAGAGAAAATATCGCGCAGTTTGAATTTATTCCATGGATTCTGGCACAGTGTGCATCGGTTGAGGAGGCAAGGGAAAAACTTGACAAAATGAATCTTGTGGGGACGCAGTTTGGCGAGCAGCTTCCGGCGGCGCAGCTGCACTGGATCATTGCGGATGAAAAGGAGTGTATCGTTGTGGAATGTATGGTGGACGGGCTGCATGTGTATGACAATCCGGTGGGGGTGCTGACCAACAATCCGCCATTTCCGCAGCAGATGTTTTTATTGAACCAGTATATGCATCTTTCCCCGAAGCAACCGGTCAATACGTTTTGCGAGCAGCTTCCATTGGAGCAGTATAGCCGCGGTATGGGAGCGTTGGGACTGCCGGGAGATCTTTCTTCCACATCGCGTTTTGCCCGCGTGGCGTTTACCAGACTGCATGCTATGTCCGGAGAGTCCGATGCGGAAAGTGTCAGTCAGTTTTTCCACATTTTAGGTTCGGTTGACCAGCAGCGCGGATGTTGTGAGGTGGCAGATGGCAAATATGAAATTACGTTGTATACTTCCTGCTGCAATGCAACAAAAGGAATCTATTACTACACGACGTATGAAAATCATCAGATCACGGCGGTGGATATGCACAGGGAAAATCTTGACGGGGAGACGCTTGTGCATTACCCGGTTGTGAAAGGGGAACATATTTTGTGGCAGAATTAAAAGTGTGGGACATATGGAAAAAAGTTATGGATTAAGTCCCGGAGAAATATGGTAATGGGACACATGGTAAAAAAGTTATGAATTAAGTCCCGGAGAAATATGGCGGTGGGACATATAGAAAATTTCTTTGCGTTTATGTCCTGTTTAATAGAACAAATGGGACATAAGAAGGAAGTTTTACACCATATGTCTCAGAGCCAAAGGAAAGGGGGACATAAAAGGGATGTTTTATGCCATATGTCTCAGAGCCAAAGAGAAGAGGGACATAAGAAGAAAGTTTTACGCCATATGTCCCGGAGTCAAAAGAAAGAGGGACATGAGAAGGAAGATTTAAGTTATATGTCCTGAAGTCAAAGAGAAGAGGGACATAAGAATGGAGCTTTAAACTATATGTCCCAGAGCCAAAGAGAAGAGGGACATAACACAATATGTCCACACAAAAGAGGAGAAGGAAATTTTAAAATGAAATATATTCCATTAATCATCGTGTTACTTCTGATTCTGGCAATTCTGGTTTTGGTCTTTTACGGAGTGTCCCGTGTGAAACGATTTTCCAGACAATTGTTCGGCACAGATGATATTATACAGGGAGTGAAAAAAGCACAGGAGGATGCCGCGTCAACACCGCGTTCGGTTTCTGCGATGACAAGGATTGCCCTGCCTCAGATCGTTTCCGATTTCCCGGATTTTCAATACGATGAGATGAAGCAGCGCGCAGAAAATGCCCTGACACAGTATCTGCAGGCGGTGACGGCACAGAATGTGGAAATTCTGAGGGAGGGAAATGAGGACTTAAAAGAGCAGCTTTGTTCACAGATCAGCGCGTCTGTTTCCGAGGGCAGGAGGGAACATTTTACACAGGTAAAGATCCATCAGACGGAGATTGCCCGATACCGCAAGGAGGCAGGACGGTGCATCGTGACATTTCAGTCTGCAGTGGAAAGTTTCCACTATGTGACAGATGAGGCGAATGTTGTAGTTCGGGGATCGGATCATACTTTAGAGCAGAGCCGCTATAATACAGATCTTGTTTATATTCAAAACCGTGCGCTTGCAAAAGATGCTGCAGACAATGCAATTGGGATTACCTGTCCAAACTGTGGGGCACCTGTTACAAATCTCGGAGCAAAGTTCTGTGAGTATTGCGGAGCCGGAATTATAGAATTAAATGTACATGCATGGTCATTTGAAAATATTGAGGAAGCGTAAGTTTTTTATGAAGCAAAAATTTGATCTTATTATCTTGCGTTTCCTGTGATATTGTGTTAAAGTACATATTGTTCTGAATATGAGAACCACAGAGTGATGACAGAGGTCACACGAAGGGGTACACCACCGCGGGTGTAGCTTTCTTCGTGTGGCCTTTTTTGATTTCAGAAAATTTTCTACAACCGTATAAAAGGAGGTCTTACATGGTACATATCAACGGAAAAGACATGGATGTGGCAGGGCAGTCCCTGATGGCATACCTGGAAGCAAATGATTATGAGAAGGGAACCTTTGTTGTGGAATGCAACGAGGAGATCATCCATAAAGAGGATTACAAAACGTACATCCTAAAAGACGGAGACATTATAGAAATCGTCCAGTTTATGGGAGGTGGCTGCGGTACATCTCAGATGTATCGCTAAAGAGTACAGTGTCGGTCCATTTGCAAAGTAAATTTTTCCTGGGGAGATGTTCCCGTTGGTACATCTCAGATGTATCGCTAAAGAATACAGCACCGGTTCATTTGCGAAGCAAATATATCACACAGTCCAATTAATCATAAAACAGCTTGCAAAAGTGGGAATGAACAAAACCACAGCAGAAAAATATCACAGAAAATACAAAGGTAGTGTAAAACGAATTATGAAAAAATCGCCCCTCTTTTTCCTTGGCGTTGACCAATTATAGGTTACTTACAGAAAATCCCGTCAAGGCTGAATTTAACGATCTAACGGTCTTTCAGTCCGGTCTTACCCAGTTTTCCAACGTAAAATTAAGGTCATTTCAGTCAAAGAGAAAGGGAGAGTAAATGCCTATATAGCCCAGAATCGTTGATTTTACTGGAGTTGAATCGTTTTTGGAAGTATGAAGTTGACACTACCAATACAAGAAAGAAGGAAGAAAAATGAAGAATGACACATTTACATTAGGAGGAAAAGAATTCTCCTCGCGTTTTATTTTAGGATCAGGAAAATATTCCATGGAGCTGATCAAGGCTGCCGTTGAAAACGCCGGAGCACAGATTATTACATTAGCAGTGCGCCGCACCAACACAAAGAAAAAAGAAAACATTCTGGACTTTATCCCGGATAACGTAACATTGCTTCCAAACACTTCAGGTGCAAGAGATGCAAAAGAAGCAGTCCGCATTGCGCGCATGGCAAGAGAACTTGGATGCGGAGATTTCGTAAAGGTTGAGATTATGAAAGACAGTAAATATCTGCTGCCGGATAATGTGGAGACCGTAAAGGCAACCGAAATGCTGGCAAAAGAAGGATTTGTGGTGCTTCCATACATGTATCCGGATCTGTATACCGCACGTGATCTGGTCAATGCCGGAGCCGCAGCTGTTATGCCATTGGCGTCTCCGATCGGTTCTAATAAAGGTCTGGCAACGAAAGAATTTATCCAGATTCTGATTGATGAGATTGATCTGCCGGTAATTGTGGATGCCGGAATCGGAAGACCTTCCCAGGCATGCGAGGCAATGGAGATGGGAGCTGCCGCAGTTATGGCAAATACCGCAATTGCAACAGCCGGGGATGTCCCGGCCATGGCGGGTGGATTCAAGGCAGCCATTGAAGCTGGAAGAAGTGCATATCTGTCGGGACTGGGTCGTGTACTTGAGCGTGGCGCTTCCGCAAGTGATCCACTGACCGGATTTTTAAGAGACTAGGGGGCGAAATCATGGCTGAAAATCAATTTTTTATCGACTCCGATAAGTTAAGCGAAGCTGCATTGGAGCGCAAACATAAACTGGAAACCGATCCGTCGAGCAGAACGAACCATATGGAATATATGCCGGGGATGGAACAGATCGATCCAACCATAAGAAATAAAGTCCTTTCCGAGATGGACAGTTACGATTACAACAAATATACGGCAAGAGATGTGCAGAATGCATTAGAGCATGAAAACTGTAGCGTTGAGGATTTTAAAGCATTGCTTTCGCCAGCCGCAGAGCCGTTTTTGGAGCGCATGGCACAGCGTGCAAAGATCGAGACAGGCAAGCATTTCGGAAATACGGTGTATCTGTTCACACCGCTTTACATTGCAAACTACTGCGAGAATTACTGTGTGTACTGCGGATTTAACTGCTACAACGACATTCATCGTAAGAAACTGACTTTTGAGGAAATCGAGCATGAGATGAAAGTCATTGCAGACTCCGGCATTGAGGAAATCCTGATGCTGACTGGCGAGAGCCGTGCGCAGAGTGATGTCGAGTATATCGGGGAAGCCTGCAGGCTGGCAAAGAAATATTTCCGCAATATCGGTCTGGAAATTTATCCGGTCAACAGTGATGAATACCGGTATCTGCACGAATGCGGCGCTGATTACGTGACGGTATTCCAGGAAACCTATGACAATGTCAAATACGAAACCCTGCATCTGATGGGGCATAAGCGTGTATTCCCATACCGTTTTGAGGCACAGGAGCGTGCGCTGATGGGAGGCATGCGCGGTGTTGGATTTTCCGCATTGCTTGGACTTTCTGATTTCCACAAAGATGCGCTGGCTTCGGCACTGCACATTTATTATCTGCAGCGTAAGTATCCGTATGCGGAGTATTCCCTGTCCTGTCCGCGTCTGCGCCCGATCATCAACAACGACAAGATCAATCCGCTTGACGTGCACGAAAAGCAGTTGTGCCAGATTCTGTGTGCGTACCGTATTTTCCTGCCGTATGTCGGTATCACCGTTTCTTCCCGCGAGCAGAAACATTTCCGTGACGGCATCGTAAAGATTGCAGCGACAAAGGTATCTGCGGGAGTGTCTACCGGAATCGGAGATCATGAGAGCAAGTATACCGGAAAGGATACCGGAGAATCCGGAGATGAGCAGTTTGAAATCTCCGATGGAAGAAGCTTTGACCAGATGTATAACGATATGGAAAGCGAAGGTCTGCAGCCGGTATTAAATGACTATGTCTATGTATAGAAAAATCTGCGTGACCAACCGTGCGCTGGCAGAACGTCCTTTTTTAGAACAGTTAGCGTGTGTGCTTGCCACAAAACCGTATGCGATGATCCTGCGGGAAAAAGACCTCACGGAAGAGGGATACGAAGAACTTGCGGGAAAAGTAAAAAAATTGTGTGAAAACACGGACACCAGGCTGATTCTGCACAGTTTCCCGGATGCTGCAATGCATCTGGGGTGTACGGCCATTCATATGCCGCTGCATCGGTTTACAAAGATGCCGGAAGAACAAAAGCAAAAATTTCTGGTGCGCGGTGTCTCCGTACATTCGGTGGAGGATGCGCGCCTGGCAGAACAATGCGGGGCAACCTATCTGACAGCAGGGCATGTGTTTGTGACTGATTGTAAAAAAGGACTGGCACCGAGAGGACTTGATTTTTTGCATGAGGTGTGCAGCTCTGTGAAAATTCCGGTATACGCAATTGGAGGAATCAACGACAAAAATGCAGCATCCTGTATCCGGGAGGGAGCAGCAGGTGTGTGTGTCATGTCCGGGTATATGAGGATGCGTTAAAAGAATACAGGTTCTCTGTTTCGGACAAGTGGAATTCGGAATACGGTAGTGTCAAACCAGACCTGTTCCCCAATTACATCTACAGGCATATAATCCTGTCCGGTTACAATTTTAAACATGTCTTCCGATGATAATCTGCACAGTGAGCGAAAAGGTGCGGTTATGTCGATCTAACAAATTTACATCCAGTTTTTTAATCTGCTGTGAAACAGCAGATTGTGAAACATGGAATTGTTCCGCTGCTTCGTAGAAATTCCCATTTGCAATCATATTTTCAAAGATTGAATCTGTTCTATACTTTCTTATTGTAAAAATATATATTATTTTATGTTGAATTTTAGAAAAGAAAAGACAATAATAAAAAAGAGATTGTGTGTAAGTGGTTAATTCGATATATGAGGTGTAGAACCGTGATTTATAATGATTTTGTCAAATAAATATAGTAATGATAGGAAAGACAACTTTCTGAACAAAATGATGGAGGTATGGATTGTGAATAAGAAAAAAATAACCATATTGGCATGTACTCTTTTTATGGTGATGAGTCTGGGAGCTTGTGGAAAAGCAAAAGAAGATGAGTTCACCGTAACACAGCAGGAAAGCGAGTCTGTAGATTCAGAAATAAACAATGATGAAAACACAGAGAGTGAGGATTCACAAATAAACAATGATGAAAATACAGAGAGTAAGGATTCTGGGATAAAAAAAGAGGAAGACACAGATACAGATACAGAGAATTCATCCATAAAACAGCCGCAAAGCAGTATGCAGAAGGTTGAAGGTACAGAAGAGAAATTGACATCAGACAAACTGTTGGATTTATTTGTCAATGGATCAATAGATGCAGTTGATTCCAAAGATATGACGTCAAAGTATAGTATCGCTGATTTTCATATAGGTTCTGGAGAAAAGAATTCATATTCGATTGGAGAGAAAATGGATCTTGACAATGATGGAGAAAATGAGCTGATAATTAGAGGTACTTATGGTGGGGTATACTTCGATGCTCGTGACAATAAGGTGTATGCCTTTGCCAGGGGAGATGGTGATGCAAATATACTTTCATATACTTATTACAATGGAGAAATTTGGATTTTGTACAGTAATAGTGTGAATGAGGGGGCTGAAAGTTATCATATGGAAAAATACGAGGGAGCTGACAAGTTAGTTGCGAAAATGAATTTTAGTGAAAAATTTGCTGATGCAAATAATCCGAAGGCTGGAAAGAAATATGTATTGAATGGAAAAGAAATTTCCAGTGATGAATATGCCGCATTTGCCAGTAAAATCTTTGCGGCTGAAGAAAGTACAGACTGAAAATTCGATTTTTGTTGTTTATTTTTTATCGCTGAAAAAGTGTAAAATTTTCGATGAAAAAACCGTCGTAACGTGTTATACTAGCAGAAACATAAAGAAAAATGCTGTGAAAGAAGAGGTTACCAAACGATAAAAATGAGTAACATACTGGAAAAACAGTTTTTAAAACAAAGAAATGATTTTGAAAAATCCTGTGTGGAGAGAGATAAAAAATACCACTTTCCGCAAGGAGTGATTTTTGAAACAGATATCGCATATGCAAAGGATAAAAACAAAGCGCACCGTCTGGACAGATATCGTCCAAAAGGGAAAGAGACGCAGATACTTCCAGTGATTATCAATGTCCATGGGGGAGGGCTGCTTCTCGGAAATAAGGAATTTAACAAGTATTTTTGTGCGCTGCTCAGTAAGAAGGGATTTCTGGTGTACAGCATGGAGTACCGGCTCATCCCGGACTGTACATTTTTTGATCAGCTGCGTGACATCTTTCTTGCAATGGATTTTGTAAAGGAACATGCTGCAGCAGACGGAGGAGATCTGTCGCATGTCTATCTTGTCGGGGACAGTGGTGGTGCCTGTCTGGCCACTTATGCAAATGCAATACAGAACAGCAAAAAAATTGCAAAGGCAGCGGGCATAAAACCGTCTGAGCTTAAGGTGCACGCACTTGGTCTCATCAGCGGGATGTTTTATACGACAAAGTTTGATAAGATCGGTCTGTTTCTTCCGAAATATCTGTATGGAAAACAGTACAGGAAAGCACCATTTGCGGCCTATGTAAACCCGGAAAATCCGGAGCTGCTTTATGCGCTTGCACCGGCATGGCTGGTGACAAGCCATAACGATCATCTGAGAAATTACACGATCCGTTTTGAGAAGGCTCTGACAGCAGCAAAGAAAGAGCATGAGATTGTCGATTTTCCGAAAAATAAAAAACTGACGCATGCATTTTCTGTGTTTGAACCGTTTCTTCCGGAGAGTCATGCCGTTATTGATATGCTTACGGAATATCTCAGAAAATTTTGACATCGGAGTGGAAAAAACAGAATCAGATTTAGATAACAGAACAGGGAGATTGCAGCGAATGTTGCATTCTCCCTGTTTTTAGCTGATCATATCCAAAAACATCTGATGGATCTTCCGGTCGCTGTCGAGTTCCGGATGGAAAGCAATTGCGACCTGATTTCCATAGCGTACACCGACGATATGGTCATCGACTACTGAGAGAATCTCCACACCGTCCGATACGCTCTCTACATAAGGGGCGCGGATAAACGACATTGGAACCAGTCCGAGATCTTTAAATTCTGCCTCAGTATGGAAACTGCCGAGCTGGCGGCCGTAGGCATTTCTTTTTACCTGCATCGGGATTGTGCCAAAATGTTCCGGGGAGCCTAAAAGGATCAACCCGGCGCAGGTGCCAAGCACCGGCATTCCATCAGCGATCTGTTTTTTCAGGGGATCAAACATTCCGAGTTCCCGGAGAAGTTTTCCCTGTACAGTGCTTTCCCCGCCCGGCAGGATCAGTCCGTCATACGGCTGGTCTAAGTCTGCCGCCTGACGCAGTTCCACGGTCTTTACCCCAAGTTCTTCCAATACATGTTCATGTTCGATAAATGCACCCTGCAGGGCAAGTACTGCAACAGTCATGTTTATTTCCCTCTTTCTGCCATCAGTAAGGCGATTTCCTGTTCGTTGATTCCGACCATGGCTTCTCCAAGCCCGGCAGATAATTCTGCGATCAGTTTTGCATCGGTATAGTTTGTGACGGCTTTTACGATAGCAGCTGCACGCTTGGCAGGATTGCCGGATTTAAAGATTCCGGAACCGACAAAGACACCTTCTGCTCCGAGCTGCATCATTAAAGCAGCATCTGCAGGGGTAGCGACACCGCCGGCAGCAAAGTTAACCACCGGAAGTTTTCCGTTATTATGGACATAGACAACCAGATCATACGGTACCTGTAATTCCTTTGCTGCTTCGAAAAGTTCATCTTCCCGCAGGCTGACAACTTTTGCAATCTGGCTGTTGATCTTTCGCATGTGGCGGACGGCCTGTACGACATCACCGGTACCAGGTTCTCCTTTGGTACGGATCATGGATGCACCTTCACTGATACGACGGAGTGCTTCACCGAGATCTTTGGCACCGCAGACAAACGGAACCTTGAACTGGTGCTTATCGATATGGTAGACGTCATCGGCAGGAGAGAGCACTTCACTCTCGTCGATGTAGTCGATCTCGATAGCCTCTAAAAGCTGTGCCTCTACAAAATGACCGATCCGGCACTTGGCCATAACCGGGATGGATACGGCTTCCTGAATGCCGCGGATCATCTGAGGATCGCTCATGCGGGAAACGCCGCCGGCTGCACGGATGTCGGCAGGAATCCGTTCGAGTGCCATGACGGCGCATGCGCCGGCTTCTTCTGCAATTTTTGCCTGTTCCGGTGTGGTGACATCCATAATTACGCCACCTTTTAACATCTGTGCAAGGTTTTTATTTAATTCATACTGTTCTGCTGTGCTCATCGGTATTCTTCTCCTTTTTTGTTAAAATTTGTTTTATGCCGGTCATTATAGAACTTGATTGGATATATGAAAATAGCCAAAATAAATATTTATTATAAGACCAGAACGATAAAACGACATTTAATGATATAAAATCACATGATGTAGTAATAAAAACCACATAAGATAGTAGACATGTGATGATAAATGGTGTAATATGATGTGTGACATAAAAGGAGTAGAAAACGGAGGCGGGATGAAGCTGAAACAGCGCACGATTTATTATCAGGATGAACTGCATGACGAGTTTGCCGGAGATCATATTAAAGCAAAACATATTGGACAGGATTACCGGTATATCCGGGTGCGTCCGTTGGAACGTATGCTGCACGGATTCTGGTATGGCATAGTTGCAATTCCGCTTGCACGTCTTTACATGAAATTGCATTTTTCACATAAAATAATAAACAAAGAAGTGTTAAAGCAGGCCGGAAACAGTGGATTTTATCTGTATGGGAATCATACACATTTTCTGGCGGATGCGCTGATACCAACGCTGGTAAATTATCCGCGGGAAACGGCGGTGATCGTGCATCCGAACAATGTTTCCATGCCGGTGCTGGGGCGGATTACACCATATCTTGGGGCACTTCCGCTGCCGGATGACAGAGGTGCCATGAAACATTTTCTGGAGGCATTGACCTGGCATACCGATTGTGGAGATTGTATTATGATCTATCCGGAAGCACATATCTGGCCGTTTTATACCGGAATACGGCCGTTTCCTGATACATCATTCCGTTATCCGGTGCAGCAGAAACTTCCGGTTTTCTGTCTGACCAATACTTATCAGCGCAGGGGAAAGTCTCACATTCCGCAGATCGTAACGTATCTGGATGGGCCATTTTATCCGGATGCAGAATTGCCTGCAAAACTGCAAAAAACGCAGCTGAGGGATCAGGTGTATGAAGCCATGGGAAAACGGGCGCAAAACAGCAATATGGAAATGATCCGTTATATAAAAAAAGACACTGACAGGGAGAAATCATTCATATGAGAAATATTCTTTTTTGTGGAAACAGTAAAGTATTTGACGGTGTGCTTACATGCATGTTGTCTGTTTTAAAAAGAACACATGCAACAGATCCGTTCTGTTTTTATATTTTTACGATGGACATGACGCGGATCAGACCGGAATATACGCCGATCAGCGAAGATATGACAGATTTTCTGGAGCGCGTTGCAAAAAAATTTCATCCGCACAACCGGGTGATTTCCGTGGATGTAACGGTATTGTACGAACGTTATTTCGGGGGATGTCCGAATGAAAGTGCGTATTGTTCGCCGTATACGCTTTTGCGCCTGCTGGCAGATCTGGTGCCGGGAATGCCGGATAAACTGCTGTATCTGGATGCGGATCTTCTGTTTCAGAGAGATATCCGGCTGCTGTATGACAAGGATGTGTCACATGTGGAATATGCCGCGGCAAGGGATCATTATGGCAAGTATCTGATCTCTCCAGACTATATTAATGCGGGGGTATTGCTGCTTAATATGAAAAATATCAGAAGAACCGGCCTATTTATGAAAGCACGAAAGCTGCTTCAGACAAAAAAACTTATTTTTGCGGATCAAAGCGCGATTATCCGCAGTACGCGGGCAAAAATGCTGCTTCCACAGAAATTTAATGATCAGAAATTTTTACATAAACATACCGTCGTGAGACATTTTTCCAGACGGCTGTTTTATCTGCCGTATCCGCATACGGACAACATCAAACAATGGGAGGTAGAGCGGGTGCATACGGTATTTCATTACCATGCATTTGATGACATTTTAAAAGAGTATCTGTACTTAAAACATATTTATGAAAAAAGTAAACACATATAAATTGCTGCATCTGGGCGAAACGGATGCAGGAGAGGAGAAGGAGCATGAAAGAGAAAATGAATAAAATACCGGTGTTTTACGCATGTGATGATAATTTTGTGAAATACACGATGGTTTCACTGCAGTCGATGATGGATCATGCATCCAAAGAGGCACAGTATGAAATTCATGTACTTCATACCAATATTTCGGAAGAAATGCAAAAGAAGATGCATGCTATGGAGAATGCGAATTTTTCTGTGCAGTTTGATCATGTGACGGAATATTTACATTCCATACAGGAGAAACTTCCACTTCGGGATTATTATTCCAAAACAACATATTTTCGTCTGTTTATCGCGGAAATGTTTCCGGAAATAGACAAAGCCATCTATATCGACAGCGATACAGTCGTGCTGGGGGATATTGCACAACTGTATGCTTATGATCTTGGAGATGCTTATGTGGGAGCGTGCAGGGAACAGGTGATGATTCAGGAAGAGGTATACGGCACTTATGTGGAGAAGGTGCTTGGGGTAGAACGTGATAATTATTTCAACGCCGGTATGCTTGTGATAAACTGTGAACAGTTTCGTAAAAATCACGTGTTAAAGCAGTTTATGGAACTTCTCCCGATGTACAATTTTGTGGTCACACAGGATGAAGATTATCTGAATCTGATCTGCCACAACAAGGTGTGCTGGCTGCCGCAGAAGTGGAATGTGGAAGTATTCGGTCAGATCCCATGCCGCGAAGAAGAAATCTGTGTGCTGCATTATATTATGGTCTCGAAGCCATGGCATTACAATGACTGCCGCCTGCAGGAATATTTCTGGGAGAGCGCACAAAAGACCAGTGTGTATGCCGAGATCCGTAAGGTGCTTGAAAGCTATACAGACGAAGAAAGAAAGCGGGATGCGGAGTCCTGTGACCGTCTGATGCAGACCGCAAAGGATGAGATCGCCAAGGAAAATAATTACCTGAATCTGGTGAAAGCAGGAAAATTAAAGTCCAAAGACCGCCTGGAAGTACTTGAAAAAATTGCTTTGTACGAAAAAGAGGGGCGTTTTGGGGAAGATGTGGAGGAAGATCCGCCTACCCGTGAGCTTCAGCCGTCTGAGATCGATTATCTGCGCAAAAAATTAAAGAGCCGTATCAAGACAAGATTGACTTACAAAGTAGCGCGGACATTTTTAAACAAGATCATTGAAAATAAACAGCTGATCATCAAGGATGTCATTGGAACGGAACATATGGATGCACTGACTTCCGGTGCGGTGATTACCTGTAATCATTTCAACGCATTTGACAGCTTTGCCATGCAGATTGCCTATGAAAAATCAAAACAGTGCAAAAAACGCAGACTTTACCGTGTGATCCGGGAAGGAAACTATACGAATTTTCCGGGATTTTACGGAATGCTCATGCGAAACTGTTACACGTTTCCACTGAGTTCCAACCGCGATACGATGAAGAAATTTTTAAGTTCCATGGATACTGTGCTGCAGCACGGAGATTTCATGCTGGTCTATCCGGAGCAGAGTATGTGGTGGAATTACCGCAAACCGAAGCCGTTAAAGAAGGGTGCCTATACATTTGCCGCTAAAAACCATGTGCCGGTGCTGCCTTGCTTTATCACCATGGAAGACAGCGACATCCTCGGCGATGATGGTTTTTATGTGCAGGAATACACGATACACATTGCAGAGCCGATTTATCCGGACCCACAGAAAACACAGGCAGAAAACGTGGATGCGATGCGCAGGAAAAATGCTGCTGTGTGGAAACAGATTTACGAAGAGTTTTACGGAATTCCCCTGGTATATGATACTGCGGAAGCAGTTCAGTATGTGGGAAAACCGACCAATATCGCATAAGAACAGATACCAGACCGCCGGAGGATGCCTCCGGCGGTTTTTTCATAAGGGGATTGACAGAAAAGCAGTGTGAGAGTACTATACTACTTAGCAATGCTAAATAGCACCACTAAATAAAAAGAAAAGGGATGGGAATGGAAGAAAAGTATATTCAGCAGTTTAAAAAGGGCGCATACGAAATGATCCTGCTTTCGCTGATCGCCCAAAAAGAAACATACGGTTATGAGATTCTGACGGAAATACAAAAACAGGGTGGTGAAATCTTTGCATTTGCCAAAGAGGGAACCATTTATCCGATCTTGTACCGTCTGACAAAGGCAGGACTTATCCAGTACCGCCTGGTGCCGGCGAAAGCAAACGGGGGCGAAAAAAAATATTATTCGCTTACCGGAGAGGGAAAAGATATGCTCGAAAAAATGAAAAATTTCTGGGAAAACTACAAGGATTGTGTGGATGGATTTATGAAAGGGGATGCGTAATATGAACAGAGAAACCTATATACGGAAAGTAAAAAAACAACTAGACTGTTCCGTGAAAGAAAAAGAGGAGATCGTGCGGGATCTTCAGGAGATTTTTGATTCTGGAAAAGAGCATGGAAAAAGCGAAAGCCAGATCATAAAACAGCTCGGAAAACCGCAGGCGTATGCACAGGCGCTTGGCTGTGGCAGACAGACCATGCCGCTGTCCGGAAAACGAAAAGTTGCTGTAGTGTTTTTGGCGGTGGGTGGACTGTTCTGTCTGTATGCACTGGGCGAAAGTCTGCGGTTTCGGATGCCGAAAAATGCCATTGGCGGTGGGGATGCGATGACGATGATCGTGCTGCAAAACTCGTCACCGGTAAACAGCAGCGAGATTTTTGGGGGATTGGCGGTCATCTGTATGGTTGCACTGGTTTTCCTTTTACGAAAGAGGAAAAATAAGGAGAGGAATATTAAGAAATAATGGAACACATAAAGAAAAAACTAGCGGTAATTGTTGTGTTTTTCGCTGTTTTTATTGGAATTGTTACAATCTGGACAGTCCGAAAACAAAGCCAGCCAAAATTGACAGCGGTCACATGGAAATTGGAGGAAGAAGCGGATTTAGACGGCAACGAGCTTTCATCCTACGCAAAAGATCCTTCCAAAAGCAAGGTCGTTCTGACATTTAAAAAAGATCAGACCTATCGGTGCAAAAATCTTGAAAACAAAAAAATCTGGAAGGGAACATACACACTGTCGCGTACAAAATCGAAAGATACCTACATGTTGCATCTCGTTCCGGATCAGGGAACGGCATCGTACTATGGCGTGTATGGGACACGCGAGTATGAAGATGGTACTGGGCACATGTCGGTCATACTGACCACAAAAGACAAAATTTTATCATTCCTTGCAGAATAAGGCAAAGACAGCAATTCCGGCTGTTCCTTTTACTGTCTGCGGAACTGTGAGGGTGTCATGCCGGTAAGTTTTTTAAACATCACGATAAAATGGCTGGAATCTGTATAACCGACATCGTGTGAGATCTCCTGGATTTTGCGGTCACGGCGCATAAGCAGCAGTTCTTTTGCCTTGGTGATCCGGTAGTTTGTTAAATATTCGTAGACGGAGCAGCCTAGGTAGCGCACAAACAGGCGGGACAGGTATTGCGGGGATACATAGACCTGCCGGCATAACTTTTCGGCGGTCAGGTCTTCCATATAGTGTGTTTCGATCAGCCGCAATACGGGCTCAACATATTTTTCCCACAGGGGATCGCTGGTATTTGCGTGGAAAAATCCATTGGAAAACTGCAGCAGCAGTGCATAACAGTCGCAGGAAAGCTGGTGTGTATTGACTGGTGCTGTTTTAAAACGTGCTACAGCACGGTCGATCACAGCTTTGATTTCCAGAGCATTTTCCTTTTCTGTAAAAATTATGCGGTTGTTGCCAAGAATCTGCGGCAGATGTGCTTCCATTGTACCGCCAAATGTTGCAAAACACGTAATCCATGCAGAGGTGTCTGCTGCACGGTAAGCATGTGGGACATGCGGTGTGATCAGAATGCCGTGATCCTCAGGCAAAAAATATTCTTTTCCGTCAATTGTGAAGATGCCACAGCCTTCTTCTGTCTGCAAATAGTGATAGATTGGGTAACCTTGTGGACGGCTGAGCGCTTCCTGCAGCCAGTGGTTTCCAACGGAATCAAACTGGAATGGTTCTTTGCTGAGCGTGTTGCTGAAATAGATTGCCATGAGATACCTCCACTTCTTTTTTCTATGGCATCATAGCATATTTCAACAGAAAAAGAAATAGTTTCAAAATGTTATATAAATTGGTTTATCATGTTATACAAATATAAAAGATTGTGTCGTATAATAGGGAAAAATCAACGAAAACAAAAAATGAGACATAAATTCAGAATCGAAAAGAAAAGGAGGAAAACTATGAGCACGCATTTTAAGAGAATCCTCTACGGAGGAGATTACAACCCGAATCAGTGGACGAAGGATATCTGGCAGGAAGATATGCGCATTTTTAAGGATGCACACATCAATACCGCGACAATCAATGTATTTTCATGGGCAAAGATCCAGCCATCGGAGCATGAATATAATTTTGATGAGCTTGACGAGATCGTGGATATGCTTTCGAAAGAAAATTACGATATCGTATTTGCCACGTCCACGGCAGCCCTTCCGGGATGGATGGTGCGTAAATATCCGGAAGTGATGTTTACCGATTATGAAGGAAGACAGCACAAATTTGGCGGCCGCCACAATGCCTGCCCGAATTCTTTTGTGTTTAAACATTATGCGCGTGAACTGGCATATAAACTGGCAGAGCGCTATGCAGACAATCCACATGTGACCTGCTGGCATGTCAGCAACGAATATGGAAACGAGTGTTTCTGTGAGAACTGTCAGAAGGCATTCCGTGTGTGGCTGAAAGATAAGTATAAGACAATTGATGCATTAAACAGGGCCTGGAATATGGAATTCTGGGGACATACCGTTTACGACTGGGATGATGTGGTACCGCCAAATGCGTTAAGTGACGGAATCGGAAGTGAAAAGACCGCTTTTGCAGGTATTTCCATTGATTATCGCAGATTTTATTCGGACAGCCAGTTAGCGTGCTTCAAGATGGAGCGCGACGCTATAAAGAGTGTGAAACCGGATGCATTTGTTACCACAAACCTGATGGGAACGTTTAAAGGACTTGATTATTTCAAATGGGCAAAGGAGATGGATGTTGTATCCTGGGATAATTATCCTTCCTATGATACTCCGTGGAGCAGCATTGCCATGACACACGATCTGATGCGCGGTTTAAAAGATGAGCCGTTTATGCTGATGGAGCAGACGCCAAGCCAGCAGAATTGGCAGAAATACAATTCCCTGAAACGTCCGGGGCAGATGCGGGCACAAAGTTATCAGACACTGGCACATGGGGCAGACACGATCCAGTTTTTCCAGCTTCGCAGAAGTGTGGGCGGATGTGAGAAATTCCATGGCGCTGTGATTGCACATGCAGGAAGTGAAAATACCCGTGTTTTTCGTGAGGTGGCTCAGCTTGGCGCGGAGCTGGAAAGCTTTGGAGACCGTACTTTGGGATCACGCAATGAAGCGGAAGTCGGACTGATATTCGACTGGGATAATTACTGGGCACTGGAGTACACTAGCGGTCCGTCCGAGGATTTAAAATATGTGGATCAGATTCATCAGTACTATCAGTATTTTTACAAAAAGAATATCGGTGTGGATATGATTCCTGTGGATGCGGATTTTTCAAAATACAAGATTGTTGTGGCACCGGTGCTTTATATGGTAAAGGATGGAATGAAAGAAGCGCTGGAGAATTTTGTGAAAAATGGCGGTATTCTGATTACTACGTTTATGAGCGGAATTGTCGGACAGTCGGATAATGTATATCTGGGCGGTTATCCGGGACCGCTCCGCGAGATGGCGGGGGTATGGGTTGAGGAGATTGATGCCCTTGCACCGGAACAGAAAAATAAGGCAAAGTTTGCAGACGGCAGTATAGCAGCATGCGGTCTTTTGTGCGATCTGATGCATTTAGAGGGTGCGAAAGCACTTGCCTCTTATGAGGAAGATTTCTATGCAGCAATGCCGGCAGCATCGAAGAATACATACGGAAAAGGTACCACATATTATATTGCAACCCAGTTTGAGGAAGAAGGGCTTGCAAAGATTTTGGATCAGGCAGTCCAGGAGGCCGGAGTTTCATCCGTTATCCCGGAAGAAACCGGACTTGAAGTTGTCACACGCGTCAGTGATACCACGCGATTCTATTTTGTCATGAACTTTACGGATGAGGAGCAGATTCTGCCGGAGAGTCTGACCGGAAAGAAAGACATGATCAGCCAAAAGATGACAGAACACGGAATGAAATTGAAAAAATGGGATGTCCTTTTACTGGAAGAACATCTGTAAACAAAAGACAGCGCCGGAATCCGAGAAAGTGGATCCGGCGCTGAAGTTTATGTTGAACATATCGCTCGCGCGCGAAAGTGTGCGACAAGCGCACACTTTATTTTTTGTGATACGTGGATAAATACATTTTTTCAGGAACGGGCATAGGAAGTGCCCAGAGACAGAATCTGAAGGCGTTTCCTGAAATCTTCGGCATTTTCAAAATGTCCCTGTAAGATGTCTTCTTTTTTCACAATGATGTCCTGTACCGTTTTATCCGTCAGGTGGAAAAAGTTATCAGAAAAAATAACATCTGCATCGTCAAAATCCAAAGCGACAAACGGAGCAAAGCAGTCACTGGAAATGTGCAGGATAAAAGCATCATTCGTTTCTTCTGCTTCCGTGGATATAACCGGGTTTTTTAGATTTAAATATTTATACGGCACAAGTGTTTCCACATCCTTTAACACTTTTTGATCTTTTGTATGTATCACTGCTTCCAAAAATACATCGTCTTTTTGATCTTCCCAGGAACAGATATCGACAACTGCTGTTTCGATAGCGGAAAAGGCCGGGGAGTTCCCTTTGGTTTCGTATGTTTCCAGCACATTCCCTGACAGGTCACGAATGGACAGGGTGAGAGAATACTCTGTGGTTTCGAAGGATTCGTTGGAAAAATATACGTGGCACCTGTGATCTTCCAGCGTCATACTGACCGCGTGTGGGGCATAAAATTTCTGAGCCATGTAATGCAGGGCTTTCCATCTGCCAAAATAATCAATGCTGGACCAGGAAGGTGCCGGCCAGTCATCGTTGATCTGCCAGTAGAGGGTTCCCATACAGCGGCCGCGGTTTCGGCGCCAGTGATCCACACCGTATTTGATGGCCATACCCTGTAATACCTGACTGGCATACAGGAGATGTGTCAGATCTTTTGGATAGCGAAGATTTTCGGACAGATAGTAGAGCATCTTACCGTTTGCCGCATCATTTTTCTGATGGCTTTCCATGACACGGGAGAAAATATTGCGGTCATCTTCCAAAGTAAAACTGTTGACGGTCTTTGCACATGGGAAAGACTGAAAACCGAATTCGGAGCAGAAACGGAAAAAATATTTGCGGTAGTCGGTAAATGGTTTCTGTCCATGCCAGACATCCCAGTAGTGGGTATCTCCGCGGTTTGCATCATCCGGATTGTCAAAACAGCCGCCGGATGACGGGGAAGAATGCCAGTAAAAGGTTTCACCGTCTGCCTCCTGTACGGCTTTCGGGAGGACTTCTTCAAACAATCTGATATAATCGGCACGAAGATAAGGAGTTTCTTTCTGGAAATCGCCCCAGTGATCCCAGGCAGATTCAATCTCGTTGTTGCCGCACCATAAACCAAGGCTGGCGTGGTGGCGCAGACGGCGCACATTATCATAGGTCTCCTGCCTGCAGTTTTCGGCAAACGCGTCCGTTACATCGTAGACATTGCAGGCATACATCAGATCCTGCCATACGATCAGCCCTTTTTCATCACAGAGATCATAAAAAGCATCGGAAGGGTAGTAACCGCCACCCCATACACGGACGCAGTTAAAGTGTGCCCTGCGGCAGCTTTCCAGAATATAATCCAGCTTCTTTTCGGTAATTCTTGTGTACAGACAGTCATCCGGAATATAGTTTCCCCCGCGGGTAAAAATTTTGACACCATTGACACAGAAGGCGAATTCATTTCCCCATTCGTCTTTTTCCTGGCTGATCGTTAATGTGCGCAGACCGATCCGTCTGGTGATAGATTCCAGGCTTGTTCCGTCCTCATCCAGTAAAGTGGTCCTGACGATATAAAGAGGCTGATCGCCATAGTCATTCGGCCACCAGAGTTTTGGATTTTCGATCACAAAATCCACCGCTGCCACACCGTCTGCATTTGTTTTACACAGTTTCGTCTGCAGCGGTTTGTCTGCACCGTCTTCTGAGAGTTCCACGCAAAGTTTTTGTCCCGGAACGGATTCGGAAAGTGTTATGGATGTCTGGACGGAAACGTTTTTGGCATGCTGCTGATGGATGCGGATGTCTTCGATTCTGGCATGGGAATATCCCTGTAAATAAATGTCCCGGAAAATTCCGGCATCGATGGTCTGTGGACCCCAGTCCCAGCCAAACATGGAGTGTGCTTTGCGCAAAAGCTGGTTTCCTTTCATGGAGCCGCACGGAATATAATTGATTTTTTTATGGGCTTCATAAGGATAATCTTCGATAAAACGCAGCACAGAACGAAAAACAATCTGAATTTCGTTTTTTCCGGGGTGCAGAAGTTTCTTTGTCTGGAATTTCCAGGTACGGTGCATGTTATCTGTTTTTGCAAGGAATGTGCCGTTGATGCTGATTTCCGCAAGTGTGTCAAGTCCTTCACACACCAGAACAATATGTTGTTGGGCCAAGAGTTCTTCATCGACATCAAACGTCCGGGTGAAAACATAATCCTTCCAGAACAATGCGCGTGTAGCATCCTCATTGGTACGGTAAAATGGATCTTTTATTTTTCCGGCGGCAAGAAGCCCGGAAAGTACAGTGCCGGGAATCTGCATATCTACAGATTCTAAAGAACGGTGTCCGGCAGAAAGCTGCCAGGTTCCGTTTAAAGTACAGGTTTGCATGTTATATCTCCCCTCTTGGTAATCTTTTCATTATTTTCTTGATTTTATCACAGAACAGTTCATACAACATCTATCTATCTTGCAAATTGTTATGCATTCTTTTGATTTTGCAAAATCCTTAAAGTTTTCTTAACCAGGCATGAACAGTTGAAGGGACAGTGGAAATTTTATTCGGGATTGTGTATACTGAAACTATCCTGACAATTGCAGATTTTCAGAAAAGAGGGAAATACTATGAAGAAAAGATTATACAAGAGCAGTACAGATAAAAAGGTTTGTGGAGTATGTGGCGGAATCGCAAACTATTTTGACGTAGATCCGACCGTGATTCGTCTGATCTGGGTGATCTTTACACTTGTGGGTGGCAGTGGACTGATTGCATACATCATTGCGGCCATTATCATGCCGGATGAAATGTAACATAAAATGATAGAAAACCGAAAGGAGAATTAATAAATATATGTGGGCTTACGAAAGTGTTTTTTATCAGATTTATCCGCTTGGGTTCTGCGGAGCACCATTTGAAAATGACGGTGTGCTGGAACATAGAATTGAAAAAGTAAATGACTGGATTCCTCATATTAAAAAATTAGGGGCCGATGCCATTTATTTTTCTCCGGTATTTGAGTCGGACACACATGGATACAATACCAGAGATTATACAAAGATTGATACCCGCCTGGGTACAAATGAGGATTTCGCAAATGTATGCAACAATCTGCACAAAGAAGGAATCCGCGTGGTACTTGACGGTGTATTCAACCATGTGGGAAGAGGGTTCTGGGCATTTGAGGATGTCTTGAAAAACCGGGAGCAGTCCCCTTATGTGAACTGGTTCGGACGCATTGCCTTTGACGGAAATTCCAACTACAATGACGGCTTATGGTATGAGGGCTGGGAAGGAAACTATGATCTGGTCAAACTGAACCTGCGCAATGAAGAGGTGATCCAGCATATCTTTTCTGCCATCAAAGGATGGGTAGACGAATTTGATATTGACGGACTGCGGCTGGACGTGGCATATTGTCTGGATCATGATTTTGTGCGCAGACTGCGCAGTTTCTGTAATGAATTAAAACCAGACTTTTTCCTTGTCGGAGAGACACTGCATGGGGATTATAACCAGCTGATGAACGATGAAATGCTGCATTCGGTGACGAACTATGAGTGTTACAAGGGATTGTATTCCAGCTTTAACTGCATGAACATGTTTGAGATCAATCATTCCCTGCTTCGTCAGTTCGGACCGGAAAACTGGACGTTATATAAGGGAAAACACCTGTTGTCTTTCGTGGATAATCATGATGTGACCCGTGTGGCCTCCATTCTGACCAATAAAAATCATCTGCCGCTGATTTACGCGCTTGCTTTTGGGATGCCGGGAATCCCATGCGTATATTACGGAAGTGAGTGGGGCGCAGAAGGACGCAAAGAAGATGGAGATCCGGCACTTCGTCCATCGTTTGAGAAACCGGAGTGGAATGATCTGACAGAGTGGATTTCCAAACTGGCAGAGGCAAAGAAACAGTCCAAAGCACTGCAGTATGGAAACTTTATGTCTAAAGTTCTGACCAATGGACAGTGCGTGTTTGAAAGAGAATGGGAAGGGGAACGCGTCTACGTTGCGATCAATGCGGCAGACAGTCCGTTTTATGCAGGATTTGATGCCGGAGCAGTGGAAGCCACCGACCTGATCACCGGAGAAAAAATTGCATTGAATGGTGGATTTGAGATTCCGGGATATCGTGCGTTTTTCCTGCGGGTGTAATATGGTAGCGGATTTTGAATTAAAGAAGCTGGTAAAGCCATTGCAGGACTGGTTTGATGGGCATGCACGCGTACTCCCCTGGAGAGATGATCCGAAGGCATATAAAGTATGGATTTCTGAGATCATGTTACAGCAGACAAGGGTAGAAGCCGTTAAACCTTACTTTGCACGGTTTATGGAGGCACTTCCCGATGTGGAGGCGCTTGCCGCGTGTCCGGAGGATCGTTATCTGAAACTGTGGGAAGGACTTGGTTACTACAACCGTGTCCGGAATCTGCATGCCGCAGCGGAACAGATTATGGAGCAGTATGGCGGGACAATTCCGGATACGGTGGAAGAACTGCTTCGCCTGAAAGGCATCGGAAGCTATACGGCAGGAGCGATCGCTTCGATTGCCTATAACCGGCCGGTTCCGGCGGTGGACGGGAATGTGCTGCGGGTGATTTCCCGTGTGTGCGCAGATGATTCGGATATCATGAAGCAGTCGGTCCGCAGTGCGATGGAGCGCAGCCTGCAGGCGATGATGGAAACGGAAGTAACGAATGGTCTGATTCCGCGCAAATTTAACCAGGCACTGATGGAGTTAGGCGCAATGGTGTGTGTGCCGAATGGGGCACCGCATTGTCCGGAATGTCCATGGTATGGATTCTGTGAGGCACGTCTGCAGGATAAAATTGACACGATTCCGGTGAAAACCAGGGCAAAAGCGCGCAGAATCGAGGAGCGCACGGTGTTTGTCATCCGGGACGGAGAACATGTGGCATTGCGCAAGCGGCCGGCGAAGGGGCTTTTAGCAGGCCTGTATGAACTTTTAAATGTTTCGGGTATCTTAGAGCAGCAGGAGGCTTTGGAATATGTGAAAAACCAGGGGTTTTCACCGATACGGATACAGGCACTTGCACCGGCCAGACACATTTTTTCCCATGTGGAGTGGCATATGCATGCCTATGTGGTTCTCGTAGAAGAAACTACGGCACCAAAAGAAAATATTTTATTTACTGAGGCACAGAAAGCAGTGGAAAACTATGCAGTTCCCAGTGCTTTTTCCGCGTATTGGAATGCCATTAAGATGGAAATCAAAGAGTAAGCAAAAGAGCTGTCCGGACAGGACAGCTCTTTTTATGTGTTATGAGAAAAAATTAATCTCTAAAAAAGGGAGGACCTCGCGCCTTGCGGTGCGAGGATTATGAAAAAGAAAAAGTTTATTTCTTAGGTATGACTAAAGTATAGTTTGCAATTATGACGCCGGTGTGTGGAGTTTATGAGAGATTTGTAAATAAATTATGAACAAAAATAACAATGGAAAAAGATTAAGCAAATGTTAAGCAAAGAAAAAATGAAAAGAAAAAGAAGTGCCTGAAAAACGCATATTCTAAGCACTTCTTATTGTCTGAATTTTCATAAAAAGGAGAAAAAAGAAGTAAAAATAAGACCGTGGGTTACAAGTGGGTTACAACAGGAATCTTATTTACTTCTGCCACCAGCTCAGGGATTGTTTTTTCGGTGTAAACATTTTTGGTTACATCTCCACTACCACCAATTTTAAATGCGGATCCGGAAGCATTGGAAAGAGAATGTCCAAGAATAATTTTTAAACAGACATCATTGAGGCCGGCATTGTTGGCGAGAGCAGCGAATGTATAACGGGTGTCGTGTGGAATATGTTCCATGCCAAACTGCTTGCAAAGATTATCCCATATGCCGATCCGGAATCCGTTGGTGGTATATTTCTGGCCGCCTGAACGGGGAATGAGGTAACGGCCGCCCATTCGCGCATGGATCAGGGGGAGTATAGCATCGTGGATCGGGATAATTCTATTACGGCCAGCTTCAGTTTTAACTCCACCAACCATATAATGGTCTACAATATTTATGTTAGAACATTCCATGGTCAAAAATTCTGTAATACGAAGACCGGTATAAATAAGAATAAGTACAAGATCTACATTAGGAATTTTACCAAGAGAAGCCCATAATTTAGAAATTTCCTCATCAGAGAATCGAGTATGTTTCTGTTTGGCTTCTGTAGACTCTAAGACAAGACCAGTAGTTATGTCATGGTCCACAAGTTCACAGGATAAAGCGTATTTCCACATTCCACGGACAACAATCCCCATATTTGTAATCGTGCTGGAGCTCATGCCATTACATGAATTTAAACATTCCTGCAGGTCTGCAGTATGCAGCGTGGCAATTTTACGGGAATGCAAAGAAGAATATTTTTTAAAAGCAGCCTTATAGCTTGTAAGTGCTGCATCACCGGGATGACTCTTAAAGCTCCAGCGCCATTCGATCCATTTGTCAAATAGTTCTTTAAAGGTTAGCATATCAGAAATACTAGTGTGCTCATGGACTGCAAGCCCTTTGTTATAGTCTGCGAGATATGCCAGCGCCTCTTTCTGCGTGGCAAAGTATTCGAGGTATTTGCGCTTCCGGCGCTGTATGCCGTCCACTTCTTCCAGGATGGAAATGCGCACGCCCCACGGTTTTCTTCTTTTCCCTGGCAGCTTTACAACGCCGCCGTATCCGTTTGGTAATTTCATACACGACTCCGATCTAACTGTTGCGACGTCGCAACAAATTCATTATTTTTCCAACAAATCATGCGGATCAACTCCAAGAGCATCCGCGATTTTAAGACCGCGCGAAAGAGAGGGTTCTTTCTTTCGGGCACTGCGGTACTCGTTTATAGTTGTTCTTGGTATACCGGTAGCGATAGACAGCTTTTCCGTGGTGACACCTTTTTCCTGCATGACTTCTGAGATCCTTGACATTATTTGCTCCTCCAATCATTTAGAATATATCCAATCACAAATATATTATAGCATGAAAAGACATATAAGTTAATAGACTTATATGTAAAAGAATATAAAAATAGGGGTTAAGTTTTGAAAAAAAATGCCGATACAGAATTTAAATAAAAGGTTGACAAAATAAACAGAAAGCATTAGTATATATTAAGCGTTTTCGTAAATGAGCATATTTCTTGAATAATTTGATATAAATATAAAGAGGCATTGAGACCTCGAAACGGAGGCATTGAGACCTCGCAATAAAAGAGCCGTACCCTTTGGGTATGGCTCTTTGTCACAAATGAATTGTGGAGGAGCGTTAAGATATGGAAGAAAGAACCTGTTTGAAAGATTTGTTTATAGGGAAGACCGATGGCGCGGTTGAATCTAAAGAAGATAATTTTCAAGAATTATTTTATGATCCGTTTAATAAATACAAAGAACTTATGTCAGGGAAAGAAAAATTTCTTGTATTAGGATTTAAAGGGACGGGAAAAACCTATTTGGCAAAATATGTTGAAGCAATGGCGAAAAGAGGGCAATATGTAAACATAGTAGGCGAAAATGATTTTATACTGTGCAAATTGAACGTTATGAGCCAGGAAAAACTGGACGAAGAATTGGCAAATGCACTATGTAAATGGTTTTTATTAGATCGGTTGGCTCGCTTAGTAATTGAATCAAGACCCATAAGAGCAAAATGGATTCCGTTTTCAAAAACTTATAGTTTAAATAAATTTTTAAAATATTTTGAAAGTGATGATATTTTCAAACAGGTGAAGATGATTGCAGAAAGCACTAAGGAAATGAAAACGCAGTGTGAAACATCTTTGGATAAAAATAAGAAAAATAGAAAATATTCGATTCTGGGAACGAAGAACAAAGGGGAAAAATATTCGGTTGAAAATGTTAGAAAAGAGTTTTTTGAATTAATACAGCCATTGGAACAAAAAGTTTTTAAAGCCATTGGAAAAAGAGATAGCTACACAATTATTGTTGATGATTTAGACGAGATCAAAAATAACGAAGAATCTGTTGGAAGGGATGAAGTTATTATCAATATGTTAAAAGTGGCTCGTGAGTACAATCTAAAGAAAATGCCGATTGACTTGAAGTACGTTATTCTATTGCGAACAGAAATTTTAGATGATTTACAAGTAAAGTATTCGAATCTGAATAAAACAATTACTTCGTGTTCTGTTGAATTGTATTGGCTGTTTGACAGCACATATTCTGAACCATATAATCATCCGTTGATGAGCATGATATTACATAAAATCAAGAAAAAGTCTCAAAAATATTCGAATTATAGCAATAAAGAATTATATGAGTTACTGTTTCCGGAATCTATAGATAATAAGAAACCACTTGATTATTTATTGGATTATGGATTTGGAAGACCAAGAGATTTTGTGACATTTTTGGATTGTGCACAAAAGATGTGTCCAGACCAAGGGTGTTTTAATGCTCATGTAATGAAGGAAGCGAGAAAAAAGTATTCTCCATGTTTTTATGAAGAATTACTTAATCAGTCTGCATATTATGGAAATCCAGAATTTGTAACACAATGTTTACAACTGTTATCCAGTGTTAAAAAAGCCTCGTTTACGCATGCATACTTTGAAGCTATTTACAATGAAGGTAAAGATAATTACCCATGTATAAAATCGGTAGATGATGCGCTGAAATTTTTATATAAAATAGGTGCAATAGGAAATTCGTGGAAGGTATTGCAAGGAAATGGAATAAAAAAGACACATTTTGGATGGGCATATAAAAAAGATGCAATGAATGATGTTGACCTATCCAAAAGATTTACAATTCACTACGGATTACGAAAAAAGTTTTCAATGTAATTATTTTAGAAAAATGCATTATATATATGTTTTGTGATCCTGACAATAGGTTCATAGTGTTTAGCCGCCGGTTACTCGGCGGCTTTTTGATTGCTTAAATTTTATTTTAATAAAATATCGCTTACAAAACACCATCTCATATTAATTCCAGGGGCGTGAGTTACCAATATTTACCAATAGATTGATGACAAATAGAAAAATATAATATTATAGCGCCCAGCACGATAAAGGAGACGGGAAAATGAGTGGGATGACCGAAAAGAACATAGCGTTGGGAGTTAAAGAGGTATATGCTGTTGTTTACAAAAAGGAGAAAATAGTCTATATCAATACGGACTGCGAAAAGACATGTAAACATAAGACAATAGTCTACAAGTAAAAAGAGGCTGGGCGCATTACCCAACCTCTTTCTTAGTTGGCATGGTTATGACGCTATGCACGAGGCGGTTCCTGCACACCGAGGTAATTCATGAGTGCATTTTGAAATACGCGGGAGCAGTTTACACCGTCCGCATCTGCCGCAGCAGCGAGCCACGCTGGGAGTGATAGGGTTTTTTTGACAAAATTGTTTTTGACTCGGTCACGGATTGCAGGCATAAATACGCTGATCATCACAGGGACACAACCAGAAGGGATCGTGAGAGAATCAAGAGAGCTTGGTTCCGGAATCGCTTCGTGGTCTTGCTCCATGCCATACAAATGGAGTCCAAGAGCTTCTTGCGCATTGCTGATTGCTTTATTGGTATCGTCATGCTCTGCACATGGACAGCATCCGGGAAGATCAGGAAAATCAATAGAAATTCCGCGATCTTCGTAGTTGAAGAATGCAATAAAAGAATAACGTTTTTTCAACATATGACTACCTCCTAAATGTTGGGGTTACGGAAATGTAACCCCAGATTGTTTGGAAATACTTTTCAGTGTACCAATCGGAATATCTTTTACCGGATGGGTGATGGTAACTCGTCCGGGTTTTACCGGGTGCTTGAATTGGTGATGATCGCCAACGCAGGACACCTCATACCAGCCGTCCTGCTGAAGAATTCGAATCACCTCCCGAGATGAGTAACTTTTCATCTTATGTACCTCCTAACAATCATAGTATAATACATAATAAATTATGTGTCAATAAAATGCGTAAAAAATTATGTATTACAAAAGAAATGATAATATATAAGTAAGAAAAGAGGCTGGGCGCGTCACCCAACCTCTTTTTCATTCTTGTCAACCGGTTCGCTTGGTCCGTACTGTGCTTCCAGTTCGGCAGCAGTGTCTGGAAAGCAATCGTGTTATTTCTTGGTATGAACAGTATATGATTTATCACATGTACGCAATCCATCTATGTGTTCGAAAAGATCTGGTTTTATAGGAGATCCAAGAGGGTCGAGTATAAAATCAATCCCTTCGCGTCTGGCGAGTTTGGCAGCAGACACAAAATCACTGTCACCGGAAATAAGAATAATTTGGTCTACCTGTTTTTTGTATGACATAGAAGCAATGTCGAGTCCGATTTTCATATCAACACCTTTTTGCTCAATCTGTAAACAAAAATCAGATTCCTGAAGATCAGAAAATTGAATGCTTCCGTTGCAGAGCTTTTTGACGATTTGCGGACGGATATTATAATGAGCCTGTTCTTCTGCAAGTTTACCAAGACGGATAGCAAACTTTCGCCGTTTTTTCAGTTCATCAAAAAATTGAACGGTCCAATCATGAAGCTCTGTTTTTCCGAGATCAACCTGCTGTTGAAGAAAAGGGTGAAAAACGCGTTTGCAAGATGGGGCACAATCGTAATAAAAGATTCTGTAAAGATTACTGCGTTCGCCATGGGTTTTGAGATGACGCCAACAGTAGTTTTCAAGTTCAGAAGCACGCTCTGCCGCCGTTTTGTCACCAAAAACAGCTTGTGCTCTGCGGCGATAAAAACCACCATCTACTAAAATAGCAGTTTTTGAATGAATATTTACATCTTTCATAAGAAACTCCTTTATTATTATAAAAAAGCCCTAGGGTTCGGTCATTCTCATATGTTGAGAGACGTACAACCTAGAGCATTATTAACGTGCAACAATCGCTACACATATACATGATATGTATATGTCAAAATATTATTCAAATATTTCGTGACAATATATTAGCACAAAAGCATATTTGTGTCAATAACCTAAAATGATCGAAAATGGTTCAAAACCGTTTAAAACAATATAAAACCATCTATCACAAGAGAATTGAGGTGGAATGAAAAGAGGCTGGGAATCACCCAACCTCTTTTTCGCCCTTATCAACCGACTTGCTTGGCCCGTACTGTGCTTCCAGCTCTGCAGCAGTGCCCGGGAACTGATCCGCAATGTTTGGATCCGGAGCGGCAGCAGTATCAGCCGAAGTGGCAGCATTATAAAAGAAATCACGCACCGCCTGTCTCTGGTCTGCATTTAACTTCAGGTATTGGTATACCAGTTTGTAACTAAAATCATCCAGATCAAACTCTTTTTTCAACTGTTCCATCGTGGAGGAAGGAGATTTTTCGAATATATCATCACCTTTTCCGGTGGTCAGCCAGGTATAGTCAACGTTGAATTCCCGGCAGATGGATTTAATAACTTGATCGGTTACAGAATTTTTTCCGTTTTCGATCTGGCTAATAGAGTTTTTTTTCATTCCAATTCGTTCACCGAACTTTTCCAATGTCAATCCAAGTTCTTTTCGTACCTGTCTGACACGTTCACCCTGTGTCATTGTATCACCTTCTTTCTGAGTCCTTTTCTAAAGAATAGCACGGCTCAATTAAAAAATCAACATAAAAAGTTCTTTGAAAGAACAAAAAGAGGTTGACAAAGTTCTTCCAAAGAAGTATATTGTTCTTGTAAGGAACAAACAACAGCACAGAGGAAGGAGGGAGAGGATGTGGAAACAAAGAAAATTCATGCTGAATTAACAAAAATCCCGCATTTAAGATACGAAAGGATGCTGGCATGTATCATGACTTTGAGCAGAACAATATGGCGCATAACAAGAGGAAAAAAGAAATTCCGCATCATGTTGGAGTATGATGCGGAAAAGGAAGATATGGTATCTATCAAATACGATGATATCAAAGAAGTTGCCGAAGAATCAGGCCATCAGGATGATTGATAGATGCATAATCTAAAGATTCGGCAACAAAAAGTTCTCCCGTCATTGGCAGAGCAATGTTTGGATGGCGAGAGCTGTCTGAAATATATTCCAGATATTTTAGACAGGACTCGCGAAGCTCAGGGGCTACGGTGGAGTAGTCGTAATAAAGATGTATTAAGCCCATAACGATATCTCCTTTCGTTTTACTTGGATGCCAACAGGCATCCTGTAAGAGAATGATAGCACGGAGGGGAGAAACAAACAACAGCACAGAGGAAGGAGGGAGAGAGGACGATCAAAAAAGAAAAAGCCACCGCAGGAAGCGGTGGCGAAGTGAAATAAAACTTATGATATGTCATCAGGATCGATACTTAACGAAAATACGTCGTGTCATCTATGGAATCAGGGGCGTAATAGCCATATTTGATTAACAGATCTGTTACATCATCATGTGGCAGTGCAGTTTTAAGAAGTGGCAACTCAACGGAATTATCCTCTGGTTGCCATATGCTCTCTGTGTCAAATTTGCGGTGAAGATACATATTTACCTTTCCATATTTGATGCGAGACAAAAGATGGACTGCAGTGTAACAAATATCCATGGTTTCCAACTTATCACTGTAGTTTTCTACAAGATGATTGATGATATCGACTTTTCGAGATGCTTTGAATCCGCTTCCAAACGATAAAAGCAGTTTTCGCAATTCGGCTATTTTGTAGCCGGATAAAACGGTGACAAGTTCGTCGGAACGGCTAAATAGCTGCGCATCCAGAAGTGCCAACAAATCTGGAGTTATTTCAACGACAGACGTGGAATTTTTGGAATTCATTCTGCTTACTATATCGTGCAACAAATGCTGCTGTGATTCAGTAAGTGATTCGATGATCTCAACGGTTTTGCTAATCGGAATTCTTGGAGAAGATGCATCCGCAACCTCGTTAAGATCTGATTTGTGCGAAACATCTAAAAGCCCAAGTTCCATTGCAAGCCGGTACATATGCTTGCAGGGAAGTTTACGGCGGTTAAAGTCGATGCAGGAACACTTTTCCAAAGAGGTAGTGTGAGTGCCGGAGCTTCCTTTGAAAGTACCGGTACCGGAATCGGAATCTAATTCGATTGGTGTGCATGCGGCTTTTGCAGCACTACTTATTCGTTTTTGTTGATCGGGTGACTGATGGCAGTCGGACCATTGTTTCCATAGTTCTTCATTCATAGGCGTTCTCCTTTGTGAAAATTTATCTAGCAAATATATTGTACCACAAATATGACAAAAGGAAATTGAATGAGGAAGAATCGAATGTAGACATAGGGCACAAACAACAGCACAGAGGAAGGAGGGAGAGGATGGGAAAAGAAAAACTCGAATCTATCTTGGCGAAGTATGCAGAATACGTTGAGCAGAGGGTTGAAAAAGCAAAGAATGGAGAGATCTCCGTAAAGCCAGAAACGCTGATGGATGAGGTAAGAACAGTTAATGTGCTCTGCGTTACATATGAACGTATGCAACACAGAACACAAAGCGGAGATGAGAACGATTAGAGAATGCGTTCCCAACCACTTAGCTCACAGGGACAATCTACGACCTGGCCGTCAAGGGAGTCCCAAGCCGAACATCCGGTGACGTGCATATAAACGTCATCAGCTTGCGCTTCTGGCGTTGTGCAACTTTCCCATATGATGCCGTCGTATTCAAGACCATAACGACCGTTCGAAAGAGGAACAATGCGAAGCGTACCAATAGGGCTTTCGTATTCCCACATAAAACAACCTCCTCTCAGAATTTAGACTCGGGCGCGGCAACGTCCTGTAAGGCGATAATAGCACGGAGGGGAGAAACAAACAACAGCACAGTAGAGAGGAGAAAAGAAGATGAGTGATAAGAATGTAACAAACATCGGAAAAGAAGACCGCACATTTATCAAAGCGGTGGTGGAATTGCCGGAAGAAAAAAAGATTCTTCTGAGAGGAATTCTGATCGGCATGGAATTGCGGGACACAAAGGTAAGCGCGTAATACAACAGCATAAAAAATAAGGCTGCAAAAACAGTATTCCATATTGAAAAAGAAGGGATGGTGAGAACAATGGAGTTGGAAAGAGTGAAAGTAAAAGAAGCGGCCAGAGAACTAAATATGGACCAGGAATCGTTGAGATACATGATGCAGGCGCAAAAACTCCCGATTGGGTACGCATATTGCAGGGAGGGGAAAAAGAGATGGAACTACATAATATACCGCGGGATGCTGGACCAGTACAAAAAAGCAGTGGGATAGCAGAGAGACAACCGGATATGCCGCGTGTGATCCATTTTCCCAAGCACAAAAAAGAAAATGAAGGATTTAGGAAAGTGCTAAACGAAGAAAAAAAAAGGAGAGTGTAGATATTGAGAAAAGCGTGGATGATGGCAGCATTCCTACTGGACAGCCTGGCTATATTAGTTATCCTGCGAGCATTAGTAGACAGTGGGCTAATACAGATTTTTACATAAAAGGAGATAGAAGATGGTTGTGCGAAAATCCGGAAAAGGAAGGGAAAAGATGTACAAATTAGAACTGACAAAAGAAGAACTTTTGATGGTGATGGATGCGATGCAGGAACGCAGGGAAGCACCACATTATGACTGGCAGACAAGACTCATGAATGCTGTCTCTGAAAAGATTGAAAACGTCTACCAGAAGCCGACAATGACGGAAAATGAGGTAAAGGAAAAGTGCAAGGCGATTGCGGAAAAGTGGCCGGAGGATAAGGAGACAGGAACGTTTCTGGCGAATATCGAAAGAGCACGCCTGTACTTTATGTACAGGGTAGAGCCGACATGCTGACCGCGGAGCAGATCCGGGACAAGCTCTATACGAGCGCACAGCAATTTGAAGAAGCGTATATGCGAAAACAGTACGCGAAAGCAAAGAATATATATGATACTGCAGAGCGCGTTGCACTGTTTGTTGATCTTCCACAGGAGGATCGCAAAAAGTTGTTTATGGACCAGAGTGATTCTGACGAGAAGGACGCACAGCCGATTTGGGGAGCGTTTAACCAGGATTGGGTGAGACGAGCTTACATAGAGTATATAAAGCGGAACGAAGGTTTTGAAGTAAAACCATACGAGGAAACTTATTTCGGGCAATAAAAAAGGAACGGTTTTGGCGAACCGTTCCAGATAAAGTGTATTGTCTAACAAGTCTATAGACAGTATACCATATTTGCCGGAAAAGTCAAGGGAATGCCGGTTTTAGAGGGCTTTTCTATTGGCTTTATTAAGATATTAAAGTTAGGACAGGAGAAAAGACATGGCATACTGGCACGATATATACAGGTTTGACAACTCTATCGAGCACGAACTTAAGTTTGCAGGAAAATGGGGAGCAAAAGGGGAAAAGAGACAGAAGAAAAAGAAACTGACTCCGGAGCAGGTGGCAAAGAATAACCAGAGAGCAAAAGAAACAAGGATGAGAAGAACGATGAAAGCGAACTTCCACCCGAAAGATCTCTGGTGCTGCTGCAAGTACCCAGCCGGGGTGCGCCTGACGGTGGAGGAAGTAAAGAATGATAAAACCAACTTCCTGAAGATATTGCGGCAGGAATACAGGAAAAGAGGGAGCCCGCTAAAGTGGATCGGGCGGCTGGAAGTAGGGGAACGCGGAGGCATACACTTCCACATCCTTATCAACAGGCTGTGGACAGAGCAAACAGATGCGATTATTGCGGATGCGTGGGACAGGGCGTTACAGAAATCCGCACTGCAAAAGCTCCGGCCGGGATGCCGGACACAGGGGCTGGTGGACTGGCGGAGCACATACGAGGAAGGGGATTTTAAAGACCTGGCTGCATATATATGCAAGCAGCCGGAAAGAGATTCGCAAGAGTATGAGCAATTGAGCCTGTTCCCGAAAGAGGAACAAAAGGAACTGCTAAGTTACTCATCAAGCCGGAATCTGATCCGGCCAGAGCCGGAACGGAAAAGATACAGTCACCGGACGGTTCGAAAGCTGATCCAGGATGGCCCGAAGCCGACACCGGGGTATTACATAGACCTGGAAAGCCTCTACATCGGCACCAATCCATATACCGGATACAGCTATTGCAAATACATAGAGATAAAACTACCGGAAAACCGCATAAAGTCCACGTTAAAGAAGCGGATTCACCCACCGAGAGGAGATGATGCGCTGTGGACGTAAATATTTACACGATAACATCCGCGAAAAGCCCAAAAAGCCACGTTGCGATGGTGATTTACACACTGGAGACGCAGACCAGTAAAGGACCTGCGGACGTGACGCGGGAAGAACAGGTGGAAGCCACAGCAAATGAGGCGGCATTGCTGGCAGTGATTAAGGCATTGGAGCATATCAAGGCACCATGCACACTGCACATCTATACGGAGTCCCGGTTTGTGGCATCCGGTATCGGCTGGATGGACGGTTGGAAAGAAAATGGCTGGAAGACCGTAAAAGGGCGAGAGGTAAAGCACAAGGATCTGTGGCAGCAGTTGGACGGGCTGTTACAGGAACATGAGGTACATATCCACTGTCAGGAGGAACACAGTTTCCGGAAGTGGATGCAGACGGAAGTTGAGAGAAAGAGAGGTAAAAGGTATGTTTGACAAGTTTGGAGAGCTGTCGAGTGCGGCAGAAATTAATGAATTGGCTGTAAATCTACGATCGGAGGGGGATTTTGACGGCATAAAAGTACTGGCAAAAGAAAACGGGATCGATGAGGAGATTGCAGCAGTGTTTGTGGATGGCGGAATTGATTTTTTGTGCGATCCGATGAGTGCTGCAATCGGAAAGATTGATGTGGAGTGCGCAGAGTTAAAGCCTAAAGAGCTTGTGATGGACTGGGTAGAGTATATCAAGGGTACCTGCGCAGAGCATGAGGACATGGCGGCAGCAGTCCGGGAAAAAGGAAAGTCTGTGAAAGGCTGTATTGCTGAACTGTTGAAGTGGAGTTTTAAAAACTGCTATGCGGTTGATCCTGAGATCTGCAAGGCTGCGGGAGTATCCAGTGCGAATGTAAAGATGGGGATTCCGGGCATGGCACGGGCGAAGCAGATTATAAAGGATTATTATCTGGGAGGAGCAGAATGAAAAAGAGAATGCTGAAAGAGCTCCCGGAGCTTCTGGTCACACCAGTAATCCGGGATGCAGAGGGAAAAGATGTACCAACCGCGAGGAACAATGGCTGCAGCGCGAAAAAAGAGACTTTTGAGTATGCGAGGTTTTACCGGGCAGCAGTACACGGGGATATCCTGCAAGTGGCCATATTCACGCATGAATCCATACAGACATCAAAAAGACCAATGTATACTGTGTTTATCGATAGAAAAAAAGATGAGCATGTAACACTTACGGAGGATGGAAAGTGGAGAACCGGAAAGATAAATTCGTTGGATGTGGATGGAAAAACGTGGAAATACACTCAAAAGGAGTGGAGCTCGTCGAAAGAAAGAAAACTGGTAAATGAATATTTTGAAACAAGAGCGAATGCGAATATATACCAGGCGGTACTTGACTGGCAGAACGACCTTGGTGTGCAGCAACTAAAAAAACGGTGGCAGTCAGAAATCGAACAGATTGATGCGACTATGAAAGAAGTACCGGAAGCACCAAAAGATCTGAATGAATGGATTCGAAGCCATGTGTTTGACGAAAGCGTTTTTTACATGAAAAACAGAAAACGCGCGATTGGATATTGCACACACTGCGGAAACTGGGTGGATCTTCCGCCGGCGATCACACACGGAGAAAAGGGAAAGTGTCCGAGATGCCATCACGAAGTAACGTGGAGATCGTGGAATAAGCAAAAAACCGTGAAGGATGAACAGTGGGTTGGAGCGCTCCAGCAGCTCCGGGACGAGTCCGGGTATATCCTTAGAGGGTTTCACTGCAAGATAAAATGGACACTGGAAAATGAGTGGGCAAATCCGGAAATAGATGTATGGGAAAATTACCGGACGCGATTGGGGAAAACATTTGATGAAACGGAACAATTTGAATGGGGAGAGTGGAAGAACACGGGAGTTAGCCGTTGGTGCCATCCGCTGTCACACGGATTTTACGGATACTACGAACGGTTTGGAAAAGCACATATGTACACGGCAAATCTAAAAAGAGAACTAAAAAAAGAACCGTTTGCGAATGTAAACATACCGAAACTGATGGATTACGGGCGAACCTATGTAGAACCGGCATATATCTTGCGAAGGCTATATACACACCCGTATCTGGAATATCTGCAGAAAGCAGGGCTGCACCGGTTGGTTGATGAAATCATGAAAGCACAAGAATATAGTTCCTGCTTTGACAGGACGAAAATGAGGATCAACGAGGTGTTGAAGCTGGACAAGCAAAGATATAACCGCTTGAAAGAATGGAACGGGGGCAGCAGGACGCTTTATTTGCTGCAACTAGAGCAGACATACGGCGGAAAACTCACACAAGACCTGTCAGAAAAAATCGAAAATGAACAGGCACCAGTCATGGGGATTGGTACACTATGCAGAAGAACAGGACTGAATACGATACAGCAGCTAAACTATTTGACAAAGCAAATGAAATCTATGCACATGAATCTGCACGACACAGAGAACACCTACGTGGATTACTTAAATATGGCGGAGAACAGAGGGATGGACTTAAAAGATGATATTGTAAGACGCCAGAAGAACTTGCGGGAATACCACGACAGGTACGCAGAGGAACGGAATGCCATGGAAAACAGGGAACGCGATAAAGAGGTGAACCGGAAATTTTTAAATATAGCCAAGAATCACAAGGAGAATGCAGAGCATTTTGCGTTCGAAGCAGAAGATCTTGTGATCGTGGTACCGCGCAGGGCATCGGATATCACCGTGGAGGGAAGAAAACAGCACCATTGTGTCGGGGCGAGTGATATGTACTTGAAGCGTATGGATACCGGGGAAAGCCATATTGTATTTTTGCGGCACAAAGATAGCCCAAAGGCACCATATTATACGATCGAAATTAAGTGGGATGGAGAGATAAACCAGTGGTACGGGGCATATAACAGGAAGCCGGACGAAAAGAAAATAGAAAAAATACTAAAAAATTATACAAAAACCATAGAGACAAGGTGCAGGGAGACCGAAAGGATAAGGATTCCGGCAGCAGTATAGGAGGCTAGGATGGCAGAATTAGAAGGACAGATAACGCTTGACGAGTGGATGCAGTGGAAAGAGGACATCCGGAGAAAATTAAAAGAAACAGCAGGAAACTTCGTGTACATTGGCTGTCGGCTCAGGCAGATCAGGGACAGCGGTATGTTAGATGGCGCGGCAGATATTTTTGAATTTGCGCAGAGAGAATATGGATTGTCAAAATCAACAACATCACGCTTCATTGCTGTGAACGAAAGGTTTGCAGATCCGTACAATCCACTTTTGATAAAAGAGGAATTTGAGAATATCGGCAGCAGTAAGTTGTCTGAAATGCTTACGCTTCCGGACTCGGAGTGTGCCCTGATCACAGAAAAAACCACGGTAAAGGAAATCAGGGATCTGAAAGCATTTAACAAAGAGGCAGAAACGCTGGAGAACGTGGAAGAATCAACGGGCGCCGCTGTTGCGACGTCGCAACAGTTAGATGATGAGCCAGAAGAAAAGCCGGCAGATTATACAGCACTGCAGAAGTGCATTATTGAGTATTTCCAGGACAAACAAACAATGCTTGATAAGGCATTGGAACAGATCAGGGGGCAGCGGTGGAAGGAAGCGTTTGAAACCGTGAATCCATCCGGATATGCATCCTGCAAGAAGGGACTGTGTTTCCTGTTTATGTATGAATACAGCCGGGGTGTTGCATATAAACTCATGACCGAACAGGCACCGGTAAATATGAGCTGGGAGGACTACCTGAAAGACATTGAAGAAATCTACGGGCAGCAGTCGTGGGAGGAATTCTACGGAAAAACGAAAGAAGAACCAAAGAAGCCAGAAGAACCAGAGAAAAAAGAAAAACAGACACAGCCGGAAGAACCACAAAAGCCAGAACAGAAAACTATCCACAGTGTGGAGCCGAGCATACCGGAACCAGATCCGATTCCGGAAGAAGAACCGGAGCGCACACCGAAAGAGAACACACCGGAAGAACCGGAGCAGCAGTTGCCGGGGCAGATGGAAGTGGTAAACACGGACATGGATATGGAAGAAGTAAAAGAAAAATCCGAGGATCAGGCACCAGACCAGGTAGATATTTTAGTAAAATTGGATGAATTGAAACAGTATGTGTGCACAGAAAACTGGAGAAAGTTTGCAGAAGAATTAGATGCATTGTTAAAGATTGCAAAAGAAAAAGAAGGTGAAGCATGAAAAGCATCATGCAACCATACGACCGGAGCAGGGGCAGCAGTTGCTACCTCTGCCAGAAACTAAACGGCGATTGCTGGGATAAATACACAGAGGAGCATCATGCAATCGGCGGAACAGCAAATCGGAAACTGTCCGAGAAGTACGGTTTAAAAGTGCGGCTGTGTATCTATCACCACCGGGAAGGACCGGAAGCAGTACATAATAACATCGGCAATATGCGACTCCTGCAGAAAGATGCGCAGATCGCGTTCGAAAGGAATTATCCCAATTTATCGTTCCGGGATATTTTTGGGATAAATTATTTAACAGAAGAGGATAGGGAGGCACTAAAGCCGCATAAAGACAAAGACGGAGCGGGATTTATACCGCTGGAAGAGGAGGACTTATGATAACACAGAAAGACATTGCAGAGATTAAAAATCTGCACAAAGAAGAAAGATGCCCGTATACGCACGTAGCGGCATGCTACGTTGTAGACAATGCGATCTCCTGCATTGTGCCGCCAAAATCCATGCTGGAGCTGAAAAACGAGGAATTTTTTAAATATCTGGACATTGCGAAGAATATATTCCAGCCGAAAAGCATCGGGGAAAAGAACCTGGAATTAAAAGCAAGCTACGAAGGACTGGATATCGTGGACGATTGGAAAAATATTGCGCTTGGCCAGGTCATGGATGAAGAAGCACTGGATGTGGTATATGAAAGCATCGTAGCTAATATTTCTTCGGCAGAGAATTATACGATCCTACTGTACTTCGGAGTTTACGACATTATGGTACGTACGGAGGACGGAAACAATCTGGACGAGTCCGAGGAAGTATACAAGTTTGTTACATGCGCAATTTGCCCGACAACACTGGAGAAGCCATCGTTGGAAATGCAAGAAACGAAAATAGAGCCGCTGGATAGAAAGAGGATTATCGGAAAACCGGAACATGGATTTTGTTATCCGGCATTCGAAAACCGGAGCGCAGATACAACGAAAGCATTGTATTACTGCAGCAATCCGGAATATCCATTACACGAGATTATGGAAAACGTACTTGGAATGGAGTGGAAACTCACTGGGGCAGAATACCGGGCGGACCTTAAGGAAACCATGATGGGGATCGTAAAATCCGAAGAAGAAGTGCAGCAGTACCAGGAGGAGCTTGCGGTACGGCTGGAAAGCATTGCAAGAGAGGCAGAAGCGGAGCAGAAAGACACGCGGATCACACCGGAAATACTGGAAAGCCTGTTAAAACCAATTACGGAGCATGCGGCAGCAGTTGCCAAAGAGTACGGAAAAGACTGCATGGGGAAATATCCGAAAGCAGAGCTCCTGTACACAAAAAAGCAGAGAGATGCCTATTATGCCAGAAAACAGAAGCAGAAAGGCAAAGAACTTTTAACAAGGGCATCGAATTCTCTCGCACGCGCCGGATTTGGAGATCTGGCAGGCGAGATCGAAGATTATCTGTACAAAACAAGATAGCCTTTTAGCCTTAAAAGGATTAAATAGATATCACAAAAGCCATGGAATAGCCTCCTGCTACCCGTGCAGGAGGGGAAAGGAGCAGCGGTGAAAAAGTGTAAAAACTGCGGGAAAGAATTTGAGCCTGTGTGCAACAGGCAAAAACATTGTTGCCCGGAATGTCGGATAGCCTACAGTTGGAAGAGACAAAAGGACAGACAAAAAACTGGACAGAACAGGAAACAAAAAGAAAAGAAGAAAAAACAAACATCTACGCTTGCGGACCAGAATAAGAAGGCAAGAGCCTGTGGATTGTCGTATGGGAAATATGTAGCACAGAAATATGCACCGGCGGTTAGGAAAAAGAACATACATTGCAGTGTAAAGGAGAACATAAAAACATATGGAAAAGGGTAAAAAGTTTCCGGTTGGAAAAGGAGAAAACATCGATTGGGATTTGATCGAACGGCACAGGGGACAAGCAGAAGAAAATCACGGACAATCATTGGAACGGTTGGCAGAAAGAGGCGGACTAAGCTGGTACGAGCTGTATTGTGTACTAAGCGATACAAAATGGACGAAAGTAAAGCTTGATCCAAAGACAGACTGGAAGAAGTTATGCAAAGAAATACTAAAATACGAGCGAATAAAACAGGAGAGGGAAAATGCTAAATGGATTTTAGTGGAGGAAAGATTACCGGAAAATAATAAAAATATTCTGGTGTCATTTGAAAACTTCCCACATCCAGATGTTGGAAGATACGAAACGGACAAGGATGGAAACGGGTCATTTTATCCGGTGAACGATGATACAAGCTACATAGAATACGATATGTTCGTGAATGCTTGGATGCCACTGCCGGAGCTATACAGGGAAAGCGAGAAATAGCAATGGAATACGGTTATATCAGAGTTTCTTCGGCAAATTTGGATGGTAAGGAGACGGCGTAGATGGCGATTGAAACATCGGAAATAAAGCATGAAAGAAGGGGGCAGCAGTAGTTGAAACAACCAAAGAAACCAACGAGAGAACAAAAAGAACTTATGGCAAAAAGAGGATTGCGACCAGAAAACTGGATGGTGATCTTAGATAACAAAGCGGAAATGCAGATCATAAGCCGTCACTCCAGGCAAAGAAGAACAATAGAAAGAGGACAGAGAACAGGATGAGAGATGAAATACCGTGTAGATATTGCAAACAACGCTCTCCGACTTGCCATGCCAGCTGCGAATTATATGCAAAATGGAGAATACTACATCTGACAGAGAAAGAAAAAGAACGGAAAACGAGAGAACTAGAACGGATGATAGTAGAAAGAGAACAAACGGCAGTAAAGAAGATGATACACCATAGGCACAGAAAACAATAAGAATTACAAAGGGCAGCAGTACAAGATGCCGTGAAAAACGGAGGAGACTATACCATGGACAGCGGAATTGTAAAACAGTATGGCGCATTGAAACGGGAACAACTGGATATTGAATACAGAATTGAAGGGATAAAACAAAGCCTGGAGAGACTAAATCGCACGGAAACCATGGGAACGGTCTATGGCGGAGCAGGCGGGAAACACAGATATGAGGTGGAAGGAAACACGGAAGCGTATAGCAGATCAAAGACCGCACTGCTGGATAACAAATATAGGTTACAGCAGATCAACGCGCAATTGATCGATACGATTAACCAAGTGGAAGATTGCATCGAAAACGTGGCAAGTGCAGAAAAGCGCCTAATCTTACGATTGCACTACCAAGACGGGTTGAAGTGGCAGGAGGTGGCAGAAAGGATGGGGGCCGGATATACAGGAGATGCGGTACGGATAGCGGCATCAAGAGCACTCCGGGAGATTGACAGAAAAAATGCAAGGGAAAAATAAAAGCGTTCGGTTTGTTCGGTTCTATACGTGTTATAATGGTAACGTACAAAAATGTACACGGACAGCGTCACAGATGTGGCGCTGTCTTTTTTATGCCCTCTCTTGGCGCGTACCGACTGATTGTCCAGCGGTTCGCGCCTGATTGGAGAAAAAGAAGAAAGGAGAGACAGTGACGAAAATAATGGTTGGAAAGACAAAAAGCTCACAAATTTTGATAGGTTCTTTTGGAGAAATAGAGCGTTGTGGGTCGGCGATAGCCCAAGGCTCGACTAGCTATTATAATTTTTTAATGGTCATTGCCGAAATTTGAACAATGGCAGCACAAAAAAACGAACTGGATTACACGTCAATCATCGTACCGTCCAGAACACTGGAATCCTTACTGGGAGTAAAGGCGCGGACGATTCGGGATCTCGCAGATAAGGGAATTGTGAAGCGAGACACTCACGGCAAATATTTTCTCTTTGAATCGGCAAAGGGGTATATCACAGCGCTGAAGGTTGCAAACGCTGGAAAAAACGGGTTTTCCGTGGAAGACAGCGAGGACGAATTGAGTCTGGAAAACGAAAAGGCACTGCATGAACATAGCAAGCGGCTGATCACAGAGATTAAATTGCAGCTGATCCGCGGACAGGTGCACAAGTCGGAAGATGTGGCGCGTGTCATGACGGATATGTTTGCTAAATTCAAGTCAAAAATGGACGCGCTCCCGGCAAAACTTGCACGGAAACTGGAAGGAAAAAACAAGGTTGAAATACAGACGGTGCTAAAAGCAGAGATAAGTAAAGCGCTGGCGGAATTGGCAGATTACAAGCCGGAGAACTTTTACTCAGACGAACATGTGGAAATTCCGGAAGATGCGATCGCGCAACTGGAGGATGACTTGAAATGAGTGTGAGTTATAACACAGTAAAGTTTATGTGCGATCTTACGGAAAACCTGCGGCCAAGACCGGAAATGTCTATCAGCCAGTGGGCGGATCGGCACATGGTGCTTCCGGAGGGCAGCAGTGAGGCAGGACGATATTCGTCCGATACCATTCCGTTTCAGAAAGGGATTATGGATGCGATTGCCGATCCGGAAGTAACTTCGGTATCTGTTATGGCATCTTCGCAGGTAGGAAAGACAACCATAGTGATGTGTGGGATTGGATATTACATTGATTATGAGCCGGCCACACAGATGCTTGTAATGCCAACGATCGCGGATTCAGAACGATTTTCGAAAACGCGTTTTGCAAAGATGATTGCTGATATTCCGGAACTTCGGGAGAAAGTTGCAGATCCGAAAGCGCGTGGATCGAACAATACGATATCACTGAAAAGTTATCCGGGAGGAACGATCGCGTTGAGCGGTGCAAACTCCCCGTCCTCTCTTGCATCCGATCCAAGACGGATTATCTGGATGGATGAGACGGACCGATTTCCGGAGAGTGCAGGAAGTGAGGGAAACCCGATAATTCTGGCCGAAACCCGTGCGACGTCTTATTGGAATAAAAAATATATAAAGACATCGACTCCGACCGTAAAGGGACGAAGCAAGATCGAAGATGCATACAATAAAGGCTCGCAGGAAGTATGGAGTGCGAAGTGCCCGGAATGTGGAGCATGGCAGCCATACAGCTTTCAGAGAATTGATTTTGACTCTGTGTCTATGGCGTGCGAATCCTGCGGATGCCTGATTTCGGAAATGCGCTGGAAACAGAGTGAGCATAAGTGGATTGCAAAGCATCCGGAAAGAAAGAGGAACAGGAGCTTCCGGCTGAACCAGTTGGCAAGTCCTTTCGTAGAATGGCAGGATATTATCGACCGGTTCAAAAGCGCAAATGAGCGATTAAAAAAATATCATGATCCAGAGGACCTGAAAGTATTTGTAAATACAGTATTAGGTGAAACATGGGACGAGACGGAACACGTAGATAATGCAGTGAGCGACGAAACTCTGCAGGCACGGGCAGAACATTACAATGCAGATCTGCCGGATGGAGTCATATTGCTGACAGCGGCCGTTGATGTACAGGACGATCGCTTCGAGATTGAAGTGCGCGGATGGGCGCGGGAATACGAGACCTGGGGGATTGTAAAGACAGAACTATATGGAGATCTGGTTAAAAAAGCCATATGGGATGAGTTGGAGGAGTATTTATCACAGGTATTCCATTTTGAAGATGGCAGGGAACTTGGAATAGCAGGGTTTGCAATCGACACAGGAGGACATCATACCAACAGTGTATACAAGTGGATCAAGACGATGAAAGCCAAAGGAAAGAAATGCTATGGTGTAAAAGGATATGCTGGAAAAGCGGATCTTTTGTTATTGCACAAAAAGACTGTAGTAGAAATCACAGAGGAAAGACCGAATGGAAAGAAAGTTGTAGTGGATCATACAGTGATCCAGATTGTCGGAGTTGACTCCGGAAAAGAGGACATCACAAACAGACTGAAGATTCAGGAACCGGGAGCGGGATACTGCCATTACCCGGAAGATACCAGAAGGGGTTACGGAAACGAATACTACAAAGGTCTGACATCTGAATCAAAAATCGTGAAAAAAGTCAATGGAGTATACAAGCCGGTATGGGTAAAAAAGAGCGGTGCAAGAAATGAGCCACTGGATCTGTTTAACTACAATTATGTGGTGGAAGAAATCCTAAGACCAAACTGGGATGCACTGGAAGCAAAACTGGAAAATGGAATTAACTATGTTGCAGGAGTACAGAGAAAGAAAAAAACCACTGTACGCAGGACGATAGGGGGGATGGAATTGTGATCATCCGGAACAAAGAAGACTACAAACAGGCACTGGAAGATCTGGCAGACCTTAAGAAAGCAAAAAAGAAAATCCTCGTGGGTGGTCAGTCGTATTCGATTGGAACGAACCAGCTGACACGCGCCAGTCTGAAAGAAATAAACGCAGAAATCAAAGAACTGGAAACCGCAATTAACGCATACGAACAGACCGGAAGCACACGGCGCATTGCAAAGCGTGTAATACCGGTGGATTGAGGAGTATATGGGAATCAGAGGATGGTTTGATAAAAAGAATCAGGAAAAAGAATTAGAAGCGGCAAAGCGAGAGAACGAACTGGAACGGCTAAGGACGAACACAGCGGCGGCCCGTGCACAGAGGTCGTATGTGCAGCAGTTTATGAATTCGGGATACGGAAATGGCGGAGCCAGCCACACAGAAACGTGGTCAAAAAGCTATCATGACGAGAGTCTGTCACCGAGATCTGACATCGAAGAAAACCGGAAGACACTAAGACAGCGCACGCGGGATCTGGCAATGAATGCGCCGATCGGTGCGGCGGCCATCAATTCGACAAAGACAAGTTGTATTGGCCCGGGATTGATACCGAAGCCAAAAATCGACTATGAGTTTCTTGGACTCACAGCGGAGGAAGGGAAAGATCTAAGCGATCAGATCAAACGAGAATTTGCTCTTTGGGCGGAAAGTACACAGTGCGACACCGCAGATCTGAACAATTTTTACGAACTTCAGCAGATCGCATTTGCGGACTGGCTGAAAAATGGAGAAGAATTTGTATTGATCCGGTATGAAAAAGAGAATGCAAACATGCCATATCAACTCAGACTAAAGCTGGTGCTTGCAGATCGTGTATCAACTCCGGGAGCACTTGACGGAGATTACAGTGGATACGATGAAAAAGCGAAAAACGGGAACCGGATCATGAATGGAATCGAAATTGATCAGAGCGGGAAAGTGGTAGCCTATCATATCAGTTCCTTTTTCCCGGGAGAGGATAATTTCGGAGGAAAATATGACTGGACAAGAGTGGAAAAGCGTGGGAACCGGACAGGAAACCCGAATATATTGCATATTTTCAACGCAGAAACAGCGGAACAGTATCGCGGGGTGCCGTTTCTGGCACCGGTAATAAAAACGCTAAAGCAGACCACGCGTTTTTCGGACGCAGAGTTGATGGCGGCAATAGTAAATTCGCTTTTTGCTGTGTTTATCTGTACGGATGATGGAAATGGAATAGATGGCTATGGCGGAGAAGATGAAGAAACAACAACCGAAAACGGGGATGTGCACATTGGTACAGGCACGGTATCTTACCTGAGACCGGGCGAAGATGTGAAAGCGATTGAATCCACGCATCCATCGAATAACTATGCGGAATTTATGAAAACCATGACCATGCAGATTGGTGCCGCGCTGGAGGTTGCACCAGAAGTGCTGGTGAAACAGTTCGGGCAGAACTTTTCCGCATCGAAAGGAGCTTTGAATGAATCCTGGCGTGCTTTTTCCACACGGCGAAAGTGGTTTGTACGGGATTTTTGCCAGGAAATCTATAATTTATGGCTGGCAGAAGCGGTATCAAAGGGGCGTATCAAGGCACCGGGATTTTTTACAGACCCGATAATCCGGAAAGCCTATTGCAACGCAACCTGGACAGGACCGGCACAGGGATGCCTGAATCCAGTGCAGGAAGTGAATGCGGCCACAGCAAGAGTGAAAGAAGGATTTTCTACACACGAGGATGAATGCGTAGCTATGAATGGAAGCGACTTCGGAGAGAATATCCGCGTGCTGAAAAAAGAGAATGAAAGCCTTGCGGATGCTGTAAAAGCAAGAGAACAACAGGAGGAAACAGATGGGAAAAATACAGATTAAAGGACCGATAGTATTAGATACAGATGCATGGATCTACGATTGGCTGGGAATGCCATGCGCGTGCCCAAAGAAGTTACAGAAAGCATTAGAAGAAGCAAACGGTGAGGATGTGGAGCTGGAGATCAATAGTCCAGGAGGGTATGTGTCGAGCGGTTTTGAGATGTACCAGGCGGTAAGAGATTACGCAGGGAAAGTAAGTGCGCATGTGATCACTGCCTGTTCTGCCGCTACGCTTTTGGTGTGTGCAGCAGATGAAGCCCTGATATCCGAGGTGGGATATGTAATGATCCACAATGCATCGAGACAGACATCCGGCAACATGAACAAAAACGAGATGCGCCAGTGCGCAGACCAGCTTGCGGAAATTGATGAAGGAATTTTGAATGCATACGTGAACAAAACAGGGAAAAACAGAGAAGAACTGCAGACGTTAATGGATGCGGAAAGCTATATGGGCGCAGAAAAGGCGATCTCATACGGTTTTATTGATGGATATATGAAAGATAACAAAAGTGCAGCAGTGCAGGCGGTTGCATCAGAAACACCAATGATTTCCGCAGAGAAAATGAAAGAGCTTGCAAATCTGATTGAGCATAAATCAGAGAAAGACACTGCAAAGAAAGAAGGAGGAGACAAGATGACATTGCAGGAATTCTTACAAAAGAATCCAGAAGCAAAAGCGGAACAGGATGCTGTTATCGCAGAAGCTACACAGAGCGGAGCAGATGCAGAACGCGAACGGATTCAATCGCTTGATGCGATTGCTAAAACCGTATCGGCAGAAGCATTGAACGAGGCAAAATACGGGAAAAACAAGGTAGATGGGAAAACCCTTGCGTATGATGCAATGGTAAAGGGAGAACTGAAAGCAGAGGCCTATATCAAAGATGCTGTGAAAGACTCGGCAGAGTCTGGAGCTGAAGACGTGGGTGCTGGAAAAGGAGAAGCTGGAGAACCAGAGAACACAGATGCCGAAGATATGGCGACGTTTGTAAACAGTCGGAAAGGGGTGTAAAACAATGGGAAATCTAATCAATGAAGCATACACAGTGCAGAACAGCGGATTACTGTATGATGCATCACATCCGGCGGATGGAAAAATCATAACTGTATCAATTGCAAAAGGCGCAGCTGGAACGATTGAAAAAGGCGAAGTGATTGATTTTGATGCAAGCACCGGGAAGTATTCCAAACATGCGGCAGACAAAACCGTAAGCGTGATTGCGGCGGAAAAAGTAAATTATGACGAAAAAGCGGAATCGGCAGAGGTTATGGTGTTTACGTCAGGTGCGTTTAAAAAGAGCGCGGTTGTGAGCGATCCGGCACTTACGGAAACAGACATTGAAACATTTAGAAGTAAAGGAATCTTTTTGAAGTAGAGGAGGAAGAAATGGTAAGAGAAACATTAACACTGATCAATGCGGTCAAAAAGATGTATCCGGTGGCTACATTTTTCAAAGACCGTTATTTCCCGGATGGAAAAACTTATTATTCCGAAAGGGCACTGATCGAGACAAAGAAGGGTGGAAGAAAGGTGGCTCCGTTCGTAGCTCCAATCGTCAATGGAATTGTAATGGAACGCGAAGGATACAGGGCTGACTATGTAGATGCTCCGTACATCATTCCGAAGATGGTGATCACAGCGGAGATGTTGGCGAAGAAAGCGTTCGGAGAGTCACCAGAGAGCGGGAGATCACCGGCACAGCGTGAAAAAGAGATTGAAGCAGAGTGCATGGACGAGCTTCGCAAGTCAGTATTGCGTCGGCATGAGCTTATGTGCACCGACATTATCACAAGGGGCGAAGTCATCATGAAACATTTCGCATCTGCGCAGGATGCGGAAAAGGGAACCAACTATCAGGAACAGTGTTTGCGCTTTTACGACAAAACGTTCGACAATGTGTACAAGTTTTCCAAGGACTTCAAAACCATGACCACACGGGAACGGATTCTTGAGCTTTACAAAATCGAGAGCATACTGAAAAAGCGTGGGGTGAAGACGACGGACATTGTTATGACCGGAGATGTCAGTATGCTGTTTATGGCGGATAAAGATTTCTTGGAATATTACAACAAGAAAGATGTCAATACCGGAAAGATTGACCAGAGTAAGCTGCCGGATGGAGTGGCATACAACGGAACATTGAATGTAAACGGTACCGTGTTCAATATGTTTACATATGATGAAGTCTATGAAGATTTAGACGGAACGGTGAAGGAATTTCTTCCGGCCGGAACGATCGCGTTCTTGCAGCCGGGAATGGGAACCACAGTATATGCACAGGTTACATTCGTGAAAAAAGGCAGCGGTTTCCATTCCTACGCACAGCCGATGGTGCCGCGTGTAACAGAATCTGAAGACAACAACCTGATGGAAGTGCAGGTATATTCCAGACCGGTACCGTATCCGCTGGACATGGATGGTTGGATGGTAGCAAATATCAACAATGTATCTGAAATGTCGGGTGGATCTAATCAGGTGGTTGAGACATCGATTGATTCCGGGAAACCGGTTGATGACGGCGTAAGCCTGAAAACAGAATCCGAGATCAACGCAATGCAGAAAGCGGACTTGCAAACCTATGGAGCATCCATTGGAGCACCGATTACAACGGACATGAAGGTGGATGAATTAAAGGAAACTATTATCGCATACCAGGAGACGTTAGAGTAGGGGGAATGACAAATGATTGCAGTGGCAACAATCGAAACAAAAGGAAAAACCTTCCACCCAGGGGAGACTGTAACAGGTCTCTCCAAAACGGATGAGAAGTGGATGAAAGACCGCGGTTATCTTGCTGATGCGCCAAAAGAGACAAAAGAAGCAAAGAATCCGGCGGAAAAAGTCTGATGAATAATTTCAGGGATGCATTTGCGGAAGACCTGGACGAAACGTTTTTTTGCGAGGATGAATTCGCGACCGAACATAAGATTGATGGAAAGCCTGTGACTGTTGTGATTGCAGGCATAGATCAGGAAGACGGGCAGAACACGAAAAATAAGCAGAATACCATAAATCCGAGAGAAAAGTTTGTTTCGGCAGAAGGGATAACAGTATATATCCGGGAAAAAGACGCACGAAAACGATATACCGCGAATGCTATGATTAATTTTGATGGAGAAAATATGTTTGTACTTTCTGCGAGCCATACGCAAGGAATGTACAAGCTGGTGATTGGAAAGAGGAAGTTTTAATATGAGCGAAGCGGTTACGGTGGAAGCGACATTGAAAGAAATATCCAGAAGACTGGGGACACTGGATCAAAAAACAAATGTTGTTATGTCGCGTGCAGCGAACCGAGCAGCAATGACAGGATCAAAAGTGATCCGGCAGGGAACAGGAAGCAGATACAGGATTAACCAGGGAGATGTAAATGCAACCCTGAAAACGACAAAAGCAACATATCAAAATCCAACAGCCGTATTGACTTACAGCGACAGGCATAGAAACTTGTATACATTCGGACAAAAGAACGTGGTAAAGCCTAGGTTTAATATCCGATCATCCAGAGCAGACGCACCGAATCCGCCATTTATAAGCGCGAGTGTAGAAAAATCCAGTGCGTGGACGGCGTTAAACAGAGATCCAAAGCCGTTTATTCGGTCGACAAGAAGTGGAAATACGCTTGTATTGCAGAGAGAAACAAGCGATCGCAGTGCTCCATTGATCGGAAGAAGTGCACCGGCGATTCCACAGATTGTCAAAAATGAAGATACCATGGAAGAATTTCATGAAAAAACAGATCAGATGCTACAGAAAAGAATTGATCACGAGATTGAACAGATTTTAAGAGGTAGAGGATGACAGACATTGAACTGCAGAAAGTGCTTGCGCAGGAATTAAAACAGATGAAATTGAAACGTCTGGACGGAACATTATGGAAGAACTTCCGTGTGTACAAGCAGGGAAAACCATACAAGGACGATCTGGACACAGACGAACAAGAGGACTACATCACAGTCGTCATTGCGGATGAGGATACCGATAAGGATGGGAACATGATAGTGGAAATACAGATGATACTCAGTATTTATCTGTATGATGATAAAAACCAGACGGGAGAACTGATGCTTGCGAACTTTATGAATCAGATCGACTACTATCTGCGAGGAAAACGGATTATTGATGGAAAGTACGAAATGGAGCGCGAGGTACATAAAAGGTTTAATCCGGACTGCTATCCGAATTTTTATGAATCTGCCTACATAACGAAATGGAAGCTGCCAGAAATTGATATGAGAGGAATAGGAGAATTGATATGAACCAGATCATGTATATCGGACCGGATGTGAAAGGAGTTGTAAAACGCAACCAGATTTTCACTTATGATCCGAAAGAAGTGAAAGAAAAAGTAAAAAAGATGTACGAACCGGCGGGTGAGCTGTTTGTAAAAATGGAATTTGCACCGGTGCAAAGAAAATCGGTATGCACAGAGGGGACTCTGTTAAATATCACATACAATAATTTCGCCAGAAAACTGGCAGAGTAGGGGGTAAAAAGTGGAAGATTACAAATATGGATTAAAAACAACCAGATCGGCAAATTCTGCGCGCGTGATTGAAAAGGCAACAGTTGCACAGGCAGCAGTAGGGATTGCGCCGATAAATCTGCTGGATGAGCCACAGGCAGCAGTAAACACACCAATCATCATAGAAAACCTTACAGATGCGCAGGCACTTTTCGGAAAGTGCAGCAACCCGGCATACACCTTATGGCAGACGTATTTTGCGTCACTGAAAAAATATAAGGTTGCGCCGATTGTGCTTGTAAATGTATTAGATCCAGACAATCCACAACATGTCACGGCGGTAGGATCAAAAGACTATACATTGGAAAAAGGAAGTGTGAATATTAAAGATGAGGGAATTTTACTGGATTCCATAATCGTTACAAAAGCAGCAGGAGATACACCGGCAAAAATAAATGAAGACTACGTGACTTCTTTTGATTCGCGCGGATATGTAGATGTTGCGGTTACAACGACAGGGAGCCTGAGTGAGGAGACCGTCATCAAGATTGCATACACCAAACTGAATCCGGATGGGGTAAAAGCAGCCGATATCATCGGCGGTGTAGATGAAAAAGAAAAGAGAAGTGGTGTTGAAGTGCTGGATGAGGTGTATATGATGCATAATATTGTACCGGCCATTATCTCTGCACCAAAATATTCCAAAGACCCGGCGGTAGCTACAGCATTGGAAGCAAAAGCGGAACTGGTAGGAGATCTGCTGAATGCCACTGCGGTAGTGGATCTGGAATGCGAGACCACAAAGAAAATTCAGGATGCAAAGGCAGCAAAAGACAAGTTAGGCGTGTTCGGTCGCCAGACGGTTATTTGCTGGCCGAAAGTTGTCATGGCGGGATATGAAATCTATGCATCTGCCGAATACTCTGCGCATATGCAGTATGCCATGATGCAGAATGCGGGTATTCCAACATCCACAGACAATACAGAGGCAATGATCGAAGGGATCTGTACGGAAGGTGGAGAGCGGAAGCTCTATACGGAAAAGCAGTGCGCAAATTACCTGATGCAGTATGGAATTGTTTCTTACAAATATCAGAATATGTGGAAGACTATAGGTGAGAATAGTGCAGCGTTTCCGGACGAGACAGCGCAGAATCAGAAGTCGATCAAGGGTGTTGCGATCTGCAACTATCTGGAAAATCGTTTCAAGACAGATTATGCATATCAGATTGGACGAGATACAAAACCTGCAGCCATTAAATCCATAGTAAATGCTTTTAACTACATGCTGTCAAAAATGGTTCCGGACTATCTGGCAGGCGGAGAGATGGAATTTCGGGAGGACGAAAATCCGATCGAACAGATTCAGGAAGGATACTCAAAATTCCGTGTCCACTACGCGGATTATCCGACCACAAAAAGCATGGACGCAGAGTTTGTGTGGGATGTGAGCGATTTGGAAAAAGCATTTTACGGAGGGGATAACGAATGAAAGCAGGAATGATTCCAGACAAAACAAGCAATTTTAACTTATACACGAATACTGCCGATGCAGCAAATCGCATTGTTGGAGTGACAGACAGCATCAATTTGATTGAGCTGGAAAATATGAGTACAACACTGAACTTGGCAGGATTCGCCGGAGAGGTTGATTCTCCGACGGTCGGACAGTACAAGTCTATTACCATAGAAATTCCATTTTCGAACACATCAAAGCAGATGCTGGAGGTGGCGGCGAATGACCAAAATCCGATCATCGCGCGGAGCGCACAGGAATTTATCGACCCGGAAACAGGCAATAAACAGATTGTAAACAGGACTATTACAATCCGTGGATGGACAAAGAAGATTAACTACGGAAAGTTAAACAAAAATGGAAACGGTGAGCCTTCGATTACGAAAGAAACCATCTATTACCAGGATATTATCGATGGAGAAGAAGTTACTTGCATTGATAAATTGAAAGGAACAGTAAAGATCGCAGGAAAAGATATGACCGCGGATATCGAGAATTATATTTAGCAGCAAAAGCCTGTTGCGACGTCGCAACAGGCTGAATAAGAAAAGGAGAGAAAAAATGGATGAATCAGTAAAATTGGAAGCAAAAATGGACACAACAAACGAGCAGACGAAGAAAAAGGAGCTGCCACCGCTTGTGGCGACCTTTGAAAAAACATACAAATTCGAAGGGAAAGCGTATGAAAAGATTGATCTTTCCGGCATGCGAGAGATGGGAACTACGGACTCACAGGATTTGGACGATGTAATGAGGGCGATGGGGAGAGTTTTGGTTAATAAATTTAGAGATACAATGTACTGCAAACATGTTGCAATGCGTGCGACAAGTCTTCCGGTAGAATTTTTTAACATGCTGTCGATGAAAGATATAAATGAAGTGGAGAATGTGGTGCAATATTATTTTTTAGTTTTATAGGGATCGATGATCTCTCAGAATTAAAAAAACTGACGGTACATATATCCATGAGATTGTGCACGTCATTGCAGTATTTGCGGGAAATGCCTATTGAAGATCTGCTGGAAGTGGCGGATGAGATTATACAAGCGCAAGGAGGCGGCACATAATGGCAAAAAATGTCACATTCAAAACAACGCTGGAAATCGGAGCAAAAAAAGGAACTGGGTACGATGCCGTACTAAGCGGCTCTGTAAAAAAACTGAATGCAATGGATCAAGTGGCTATGAAAGCCGGAAGAGTGATGCTTGGAACAGGAGTGGCAGCAGGAACTGCGGTAGCTGTTATGGCGGCAAAAGCAAATGAGACATACAACAACTTTGAGACACAAATGAAAGAACTGCAGGCCATTTCCGGAGCAACTGCAAGCCAGTACGAGCAACAGAAAAAAGCTGCGATGGATGCGGGACAGACTACAAAGTTCACGGCCGCGGAATCTGCGGAAGCTATGAAGTATATGGCGCTTGCAGGCTGGGATGTTAATACACAGCTAAAAGAATTAAATCCAATGTTAAAAATAACAGCAGCCACAAACGGAGAGTTAAAGACCACGTCCGATCTCGTGACGGATTCCATGTCAGCTGTTGGAGTCGGGGTTGAGGGAATGGAAACATACCTTGACAAAGTTGCCATGGCAAACAACAAGGCAGCCACAAATGCGGAGCAGCTGCTCCGTTCGTTGGTTAAATCAGGGGGCGCTGCCAAAACGCTGGGCGTATCCATGGATGATTTGATCACAGCCACTGGGGTTCTGGCGAACAACGGAACAAAAGCAGAAGAATCCGGAACGGCCATGAATTCTATTTTGATGCGTATTGTGTCGAATTCGACGGCTATGAAAGCGTTTGACAAGCTGGGTGTGAGTTTGTGGGATGCGGACGGTAAGTTTGTAGGATTGCGCCGGACACTGCTTAACATCAACGACGCAATGGCAGACTATACGGACGAACAGAAAGCTACAACCATGGCTGCTATTGCCGGAGTACATCGATACAGCCAGTTTAGATACTTGCTTGACTCCGTAAAGGAGAGCACGAAAGACGGTGCATCCGCATGGGATACGCTGGAAAACTCTATATCAAACAGCACCGGCGCAATGGATAAGATGTACAACACCACAACCGACACATTGGCAAACGCAAAAGCAATCCGGCAGTCAGCACTTGAGGATATGCAGATCCGGGTAGTGGATACCGTAAGCGATTCGGAAAAAGAGTTTATTCAGTGGGAAGCGGAATTCATCCCGACGGTTACGAAAGATCTGCAAGCCTATGCGCAGGCTCACCAATACGATTTTGCTAACGCAATCGAAAGTGTGGAGGGAACCGTCGAAAAAGCGTATGAGGTTGGATCTTCGGCTGTATCGTTTATCGTAGAAAATAAAACCGCTGTAATTGGAGCGCTGAAAGGTGTGGCTGGTGGAATCCTTGCGATTGATATGGCGGCAAAAGGAGCAAGCGCTGTAAACGGAATAAAAAAGTTTATGGAAACATTCGGCGGCGCCGGTGGCGGAGTGGCAGGGGTAACACTTGCGGTATCTGCAGCAATTGCAGGATACAATGCTATAAAAGGCGCGATAGACAATGCCAACGAGAAGATGGCACAGAGTAACCTGGAAGATCATTTTGGAAATGTACGGCTAAGCCTGGATGAAATCGACAAACTGGCACAAAACATCATCGGAGAAGACACAATGATGAAAGTGGATGCGCTGAATGAGGCGATGCAGCAAAGCGAAACGTCTCTTGGGAACATCACGGACAGTCTGACGGATGTAGAAAAGAGCTCATGGAAGGTAAACGTGGGCTACAGTATGGACAAGGATGATTATCAATCCTATGCCACGCAGTTAGACACTTACACTAAAAACGTGGAGCAATACGCATCGGATCGTGGATATGAGGTGCATATTTCGACGGCGCTTCTTTTCGGAGATGGAAGCGAGCAGGATGAGGAACTTTCCAATACTTTTAAGGGCGCACAGCAGCAACTTGATACTTTGGGAGATGAGTTGCACGACTATCTGTACGATAAAACGAATGGTGCGCTTTTAGATGGAATCATTGATATTGACGAGAACAAGGTTGTCGAAGAATACCAGAAAAAGATGCAAAGCATCGTTGAAAAAATGAATGCGGCAGAGACGAATGCTCAGTTTGATGCGATTGAAATGAAGTATTCCGGAGCGGATTTGGACTCCAAGGCATTTGAACAGTTGCAGAAAGAACTACAGAAGCAGGTTAAGGATGCGGCAGACAAAGAGGAAGAAGCCTATCAGAACACCCTGCAGGGATATGAGTACAAGAAAGCAACAGACAGCTCCTACACGGATACGCAGTTTGAAAAGGACAAGGCGGCAGCGGCTAAAGCCTACCACAAGGGCGTGGAAGGCACACAGGTAAAAGCAGCAGATTACACAGTGAGCACAGTTGATGACGCATATTCTGGAAAAATCAAAAAAGCCATGGAAGATGCGCAACAGGTCTATGAAACCTATACTGATTTAACAAACGAAGAGACACGGTCACTGTGGAAAAATAATCCAGGGCTAGCCGTGAACAATTTGGCGAACGAAGTAAATTCAATCTACGGAACGGAAATAACAAAAGCAGACAAAAAAGGCCTTGGAAAAATTGCAGTGGAAATGAAGAACCAAATCGAAGATCTGGAAGACGCTGCGCGACGTTATGAAGAGGCTGGAAAGGAAGTACCGGATGCGATAAAAGAAGCACTTGAGGGAGTGTATACAATTCAAGGATTGTCGGGAAATTACGACGCTTTATCGCAAGGAATTCTTAGCAAACTACTTACGGATGACGACTTTACTAGCTTTGTAAGGCAGTCAGGTGATGAATTCACAAAGGCGTATTTTGGTATTGAGAACGAAGCGAAAACAACGTTTTCAAAAGGTTATGATATTAACACAGATATTCGACTAAGCATTGACACAAAATTGACGAATATTAATTATTCCGTGACGGATGCCATGCAGAAAGCACAGAGTTATATCCAGCAAAAGAATGATGCGCATCCGATCAATACCAGCACGAAACTGGCACAGGATATTATAAATATCAGCAATGGGAAAATGCCGGGAGCTAAAAAGACCGTACCTTTTACGCAAAATGCGAAAGGTGGATTTTACGACAAATACACTATTACATCGCTAGTAGAGGAAGGAAAGCCGGAAGCGGTACAGCCGTTGGATGGTTCCAAGCGGGCAAAGGACATTTGGTATACATCTGGGGCGATGCTGGGGATGTTTGACAGACAGCCACGTACTATATTAAGTAACAGCCAACAGACAGCGCAGCAGTTGATATTTAATCCGACAGTGATTATCCAGGGGAACGCGAAGAAAGCGGATGTACAGGACGCAATGCGGACAACTTATGGGGATGTACAGAATATGTTGCAAAAAGCGGCAAAGAAGAAAGCGAGAGTGGCATTCTGATGGGAGGATATTATTGGACAACCAAAGAAGGGGACATGTGGGACCTGATCGCATGGAAAGTCTATGGGGATGAGTCACGGACGGATCTTTTGATGGGTGCTCAAGAAAATGCTATTTTTTTGACGACAACAATTTTTTTGGATGGAGTAAAAATCTGGTGTCCGTATTTTGACGCAGAAGATCCAGACACAGAAGAAGAATTGCCACCGTGGAGAGATGTGGAATGAAAAGCACGATTATCTTGAAATACAACGAGAAAGACGAACAACATAAAATAACGTCAGACATGGAATCGTTTGAGTGGGTGGATAACGCAAGTGGATCGGCTGACACGCTAACTCTTACACTTAGAAATGATGGAAAGCAGAAGTGGATGCGTGGATACATGCCGACATCAAAGGATTTTATCCAAGCGTGGATACAGACACAGGACTGGCCGGTAGGCAAAGCCACGCAGAAGGTGTACTGTGGAAAATTTATGCTGGATTCATTAAGCTTTCATGGCTTTCCGGAAACGGTAGAAATATCTGGGTTATCAGTTCCGATTAATACGGGATTTAACGTAACTCAAAGACATAGAACATGGAAAAAGACAACGATTAAAACCATCCTTTCCGCTTTGGCGAAAAATGCAGGGATTCCGCTGCAATTTGACGCAAGCGATCACAAAATAGATAGCATTTCACAAAGCGGAAAGACGGATCTGAGTTTTGCTTTTTCGATTTGCCAGGACTATGATCTTTGTCTGAAAATTTACAACAAAAAAATGGTTGTATATGACCAGACAAAGTACGAAAGAAAGAAAGCAATCACAACGATAAAGCGCACATCTCTCGGAGGGTCAAACGCATACGAGATCAGCGATCAGCGATCGAAGGAATACAATGCGGTAAAGATCAGCTATACCGGGAAAAACGGAAAGACACTCTCATATACATTTCACAGACCGGGAACGAACGGGAGCCGCGTTATGTATGTAACCGAAAAAGCGGAATCTCTAAAGGATGCAGAATTGAAAGCGAAAGCGGCATTAAGATCGAGCATAAGGGAATGCAGAACGGCAACTATTACGTTGACTGGGAACACGATGTATACAGCAGCGGTAAATGTGAATCTGAAAGATTTTGGAAAATTGGACGGAAAATACTTCATAGATTCTGCGACAAATACAAAAAGCGGAGGAGCTTATACTACGGCACTTACGCTCCATCAGGTTGTTGCAGATTTTTAGGAGGGAAAATGAAACTGTTTTATTGCAAAATTGTTTCTGTAAATTATAAATCAGGAACTGTAAAAATCGTAATACCAGATGCGGATGGACAAGTTCTGGAAGATGTGCCGTTGCTTGCATGGGACTACCACATGCCACAGGACGGAGATACCGTTGCGGTATTAGCGGAAGAATATAATGGGGAAATAGAAAAAGCATTGGTTCTTGGACCGGTGTATTCAGAGACTAATCAGCCGGACGATGGGAAAAAGGGACTGTACTATATTAGCCTACCTGGAGGAGCTGCATTAAGATATGAAAGCACAGAGCAAATAATGAGTATAACAGCACGGACGCTTAGTGTAAAAAATTTGTTATACGACACACTTGAAAAGAAGGAATAAGAATGGGGAAAATCGGAAGTTTTGGAGATGTAACTTTTGAAATTAAAGAAAATGAAAAGGGAGTAAAAGCACTATCTATCCAGGATATGGTAAGGGAGGGAGATGCAACCCATTCGGAGCACCCAAGAGATGGAAAAAAACCATGGCTGGAATTTTCCAATCCGGGATTGGATGAAGTGACGTTTACTATTATTGCGGACGCACAATTTCAGGTAAAACCAAAAAGCATTGAGAAGAAATTGCGAAAATACAAAAATGAGGGTGCAGCAAAATATTTGACGCTGGGTGGATCGAAAGTTGGATCAAACCCTTTTGTAATAACAAAAATGTCGGATGCTTATAAAACCATTATGTGGAATGGCCGTGTGCAGTCAATAACCATGGATATAACATTAAAAGAAAAGCCGACAGCTCACAAAAAGAAAAAAACGGCAAGCAAAAAAAACGATAAAAAAACAAAAACAGCTAAAAGTGCCAAAAAAGCTTCTTACGACATTTATACTGTGAAAAAAGGTGACAGCCTGTGGAAAATAGCAAAGAAATACTATGGAAGCGGTGGGAAATATACAAAAATATATAACGCGAACAAAAACCAGATTAAAAATCCAAACTTAATACGTGTTGGAATGAAATTAAAGATACCAAAGTAGGGAGAAAATATGGACAATGTAGAATTTGCAGGAGAATATTCAAACACAGACAGAAAAATGATTGAAGATAATCTCGGCACTATTGCAAGTACGCCATATGGTTCCGCCCCATATGCAAGAGATATTGGAGTGCATAGAATTGCGCTGCCCACACAATACGCAAAAAACGAATACGCAAGTGAGCTAATAGCGCAAGCGGAGGAGTGGGAAGATCGTGCAGAAGTTACACAGGTAGATGTGGATAATAACGGAAAAGTAAAGGTGGTGATTGCGGATGTCGGCAATTGATATATTGGAAGCACTTCCGGAAATTGATTTAATTAAAGAGGAAGATCTGGACGTGAACCATATAATCGAAGAAATGGTGAATGATTTTGAAACAGATTACGAGGAAAAGAACGGTGAAGAAATAACGTTATATCCAGGAAACTATATAAAACTGCTGATCAATGCGACGGCGGGAATGTTTTCGCAGCTGGCGTATGTGATGCAGGAGAGATATCGACAGAATTTCTTAAAATATTCGCACGGAGCGGCTTTACGAAATCTTGGAGCGTTAGTTGGATATGCAGAAACCGGAGAAGAAAGCGCACAGGCTACCCTACGGTTTACAGTGTCGGAAAAGCAGAACAGGGATATTAAAGTTCCGCAGGGAACATTAGTTACGGCGGGGGATCAGGTTTATTTTGCTACAAACGAAGAAGTTATAATTCCGGCCGGAACAGAACATGCAGACACTGTTGCAACATGCACAGAGACAGGGGATGGGGGAAACGGATACCTTCCGGGCCAAATCAATATAATAGTAAACCCGATAGCTTATGTGGATGGTGTTAAAAACTTAACCGAGTCTGCAGGAGGACGTGGAACATTTAACACTGACGAACTTAGGGAAAATATATACAACTCACCGGATCTGTTTTCCGTAGCAGGACCAGAACCTGAATATATAGAACTGGTAAAGAGGTACAGCGGTAATATAGTGGACGCGCGGATTGATACGACGGAGGATGCCACTGTAAAAATCTACGTACTATTGCAAAACGGGAATGTACCAGACAAGGAAAAGTTGAAAGACATCCTGAATTACATCATCGACCAGAAAAAGAAGGTAGATACGGACAGAATAGAAATTCTTGCACCAGAGATTGTGGAATACAGCATAGAAGCCACATACTACATATCCTATGATCAAAAAGAAACAGAGACCACCATAAAAGAAGAAATAGAAGGCGCAGCGGAAGAATTCAGGGATCATACGATGGAAAAAATAGGTCGTGCAATCAATCCAAATATGATGGTTGCATACATGAATGCGGCTGGAGCGTCACGAATTGAAATTACATCACCTGTTTACAAAGCGATCGAAAAAAATCAGGTTGCGCATTGCGCGAAAATTGATCTTATATACGGAGGATTGGAAAAGGAGTAGAGGATGTACAAACTGGATGATGAAGATACATTGTATATGTCACTGCCACCTAATCTGCAGAATAAAGACACAAGAAGTCTGAGTGTGGCGTTTGCAAAGCAAATGAAAAAATACCTGGCTTATGCTGATCGGCTGAATGTATGGGGGAATATCGATCATCTTGAGCCAGAGCATTACGATGTGTTCGCTGCTTGTATCGCGGCTCCGTATTACAGATCAGATTTCCCGGATGATAAAAAGTTGAAACTGATAAAACAAAACTATAGTGTTCGAAGGTCCGCAGGGACGCAAACCGCGATAGACGCATTATTGGAAAACGTATTTGACGATGCACGATATATCCCGTGGTATGAATACGGTGGGAAACCATATCATTTCAAAGTGCTGCTATTCGATGTGTTGAAAGAGAACAATATCGAATTGATGAGCAATGCGATGAAAAAGGTAAAAGCAGCGAGATCAATTATGGACGCGGTAGATATAGGGCGCATAGCAACAAACGTAACATATTGTGGGGTTGGAAGCTGCATTGCATCGCATCCTCCGGAGATACGCGAAGGATTTTCGATCAAAGGAGAGGATATTGTATCAAAAATACAATCAGGAGTTGAAACGGTCGGGATAACGAAAGAACCAACTATCAGAGAAAATCTCAAAGAGGCTGGGGAAGATATTTCGGCAGAAAGATATGTAGGAGTAGCGGAAACACAGACGGTAAAACAACCTGTTATTCGCGAGAACTACACAGAACGCTCAACTATACAACAGGCTATAGCAAGTAATATACAAGTTGATAGCATACACAAAAATGTAATAAAAGAACAGGAGGGATAAAATATGCCACAACCATTTTCAGGAGCTGTGATGACAAACAATGGCGCAGCATTGCTAACCAGAGCACAGGCAGGCGAAATTAAAATCGAATTTACCCGTATGGTGGTTGGAAATGGAACTTATTCGGCAAGCGAAAAAACACTTGCAAAATTACAGCAGGCAACAAAGCTGAAATCACAGAAAAACAGCTATACACTATCGGACATTGATGTCTATAGCAACCACTCTGTTAAGGTCACAGGGCTCATAACAAACCAGGACCCGGTATCTCATAAAACACTGGTAACGGAAGGATACTATATTAATGAAATCGGGCTTTACGCAAAGCCTTCCGGCGGCGCATCCGATACGGAGGTGCTGTATTCCATTGCAATAACTTCCGGGTCAAACGGCGACTTCATGCCGCCTTACAACGGTTACAATCCGGCACAGATTACGCAGGATTACTTTGCCACCGTAAACAATAGTGCAGAGGTAACTATTAACACAGCGGGAGCCGCGCTTCTCGCGGAGGACGCGAATAAACTCCGCGATGACACCACGAAAATGAAATGCAAGATCGGCATTGATAATGGTCTGATTTATGTTCAGGCCATAAGCGAATAAGGAGGATAAGAGCAAATGGAAATTGGAGAGAAAATTTACGTGGCCGACAAAGAGACGCAGGACAAGATTTACAATATTCTTGCAGCAGAACCGGTGTGGGGGTTCGTTGAGCACATGGATATTAAAAGCCCTTCCGCTAGAGTAACAGCTATCGGGCTGAATAAGAATTACAAAAATGTTACCAGAAACGGAAGTACCGGCATTGTTTCGCTGAACGACTGGGCGGATCATCCGGTTATCAAGGCCAACAAGCCTTATATGGTAAAAGCGGACGGAACACCGGACTACCGCCTCATGGAAACAGACTACACCAAGAAACCTAATGGAACCACTTCTGATGTGTCTAACACATCATATAATGGCGGCGCTTTCGCTTGGTTCCCTAAGATTTACAAGTATGAAAAGATGGAGGGTAACGATCGTACCGTATTATTCTCTATGAGCGCAAGAGACGGTTATGAGCCTAACGGATTCATTGATCCTTCAAACAATGTTCTGGAAGGCGTTTGGCTGCCTATGTTCTATGGTTCCAGACTTGGAGCAGACGGATCAACTCCTAAGATGGTAAGTTTAGCAGGATTACAGCCGTCGTATAATACAAATGCAAATCAAGAGCGCACAGCCCTGCAGAACTTCTCCGCAAGAGCGCAGTTCCTTGGAGGCCCTATCGTGGAGACAATCATTGATTTTTTAATCATGATTTCCGGAACAACGGATTTACAGATGGCATTCGGGAATGGAAATTGTAGCGGATATGACGCATCACAGGCACCTACATATGGTGTAAAACAGAACGCCGTTGTGAGTGGCGGGCAGTTCTACGGAACAGACGACGGAAAGAGCCTGAATAAGATTTTTCACAGCATCGTTCTTGGAAGTTATCAGCAGTGGATGAGAGATCCGTATGAGATTGTTGTAAACGGACGCGTGAAGGTAAGCAAGAACTACACCTATGATTTAACAGGCGCAACTTACAGCGATACCGGAATAAATGTACCAAATAATATGACATGGGACGGGAACAATAATGCGTTGGATTATCCAACAGAATACAGGACGGTTTTAGGATACGGAGCGATTCCGGCCGGAGAAATGAAAGGAGGAAGTACCGCAACTGGGGGCTGCGATGGTTTGTGGAGACATAATCCATCGACTACGTTCACGGCGGTCGCCCGTCGCTTCGGTTATTGCAGCACCGGTTTGATTACGGGCCCGCGCGCCCGCAATTGGGGCCATGCTGCCGGGATTGCGAGCTGGTACATCTCTGCCGCCGATCTTCTTTTACCACCTGTCGGCGTAGCCGTTTAGGGGGCCTGGGGGTACGCGTAGCGTAATTCCCCCAGAAGTAGAAAATTTATAGGTTCTACATAAATAACAGGGGAGGGAGCAGGCGTCACTTTGGGCGGTCGCCCTTCGCTTCGGTAATTGCAACAACGGTTTGATTACGGGCCCGCGCGCCCGCAATTGGAACAATGCTGCCGGGAATGCGAACTGGAACATCTCTGCCGCCTTTATTCTATCCAATACTGGAAGATAGACATAAAGCCTTGCGCCCTTCCTACACCGCTGACGGTTGAGACACCGTTATATCCGCAATTATTTGTTTGGTGAGTGAAAATTAACTCGATACAGGGCGAGTAGCAAAGCGGTCGCACCTGCTATTCGTAGGGGATAGAAGAAAAAATGTCTTATAGGAGTACAAATTTTTGAAAAAGTACAAATATCTGTATCAAAGAATGCTGGATGAAAACATCATACGTAAGGCATATAAGAAGTTGCGAAAAGGAAAGGCCAAACGGAAAGAAATTATCGCAATAGATGCAAACCTCGATATTGAAGTTGCAGCAATGCAAAGGATGATCGAGAACACAAAGCCGCCAGACGTACCGGTCGAAAATCCGGAGCTGGCATACAAACCGTGTAAACGGACACCAAAGATTATCTTTGAGCATGGAAAGAAAAGGAAAATATACATGCCGGAAATACACGAACAATGGCTGCATCATATCATCGTGCTTATATTGGAGTCGATCATAACAGCCAGTTTATATCGGCACTCATGCGGCAGTTTTCCAAAGCGGGGAGCACACTATGGAAAGAAATTTATCATGAAAATATTGAGAAGCGGTAAAGGTATAAGAAACTTCGGGAAGATCGACATCCGACATTTTTATGACAATATCAGAATCAATATCCTGATGAAAGAGCTTGCTATCAGAATAAAGGATAACTGGTTTTTGTACATCATCCGGCTATGCTTAAAGGGATTCAAGAAAGGGATTCCATTAGGATTTTATATATCACAATGGCTTGCAAATTACATCTTAGAGCCGCTTGATAAATTTATTACAGAGAAGCTGGGCTTAGATAAGTTCGTCCGGTACATGGACGACATGATATTTTACGACAATGCCAAGAAAAATCTGCAGAGAGCAATTGCTGAAATCAGGATCTTTATCGGACACAGGTACCGACTGAAACTGAAAGACAATTATCAGGTATGCCGTTTCTTTTACGAAAGCAAGAAAAGGGAAATCGGCAGACCGCTTGATTTCATGGGCTTTCAGTTTTACAGAAACAAAGTCATTCTTCGGAAAAACATTATGATAGCAGCGACCAGAATGGCAAAACGGCTTGCGAAAGCAAAAGCAGTAGGCAGGGGCTATTATGCGAAACATGTTAAATCTATGCTTAGTTACGTGGGCTGGTTTGATTGTACAAACACTTACGATTGCTACACTAAATATGTCAAGCCACTTGTAAACATAGGCAAGCTAAAAAAGATAGTATCAAAATTAGATAGGAGGAAAAATCGAAATGAAACAGTGGAAAAAAGAACGTTGCAGTACGCGACCTAAGGAACTGGAGCTTATCGCGCATGGTGTATATATGCAGCGCCGGAACATTGAGGCGGTAGAACATGAAGTCACAGAAGAAATGGAAGAATACACCGACTATGTGTGCGATAGTAGAGAAATTACCGAATCGGAGTACGAAATGCTCAAGAGCATTGAAAGCATCAATACCGATAAGGCAATCGAAGAATACACATTGCAGCTTATGCAGGAAGGAGCGATCTAACGATGAGTACATTAGCATTAGTATTTAAGAGACTTTACTCAAAGGGAGAGATAACGAAAGAAGATGTTGCAGAGAGAGTAAAAACCGGGAAGATCACAAAGGCTGATTACAAGTATGTAACGGGAGAAGATTATGCATCATGAACATATAGATCTGATACAGGTTGCGGATTTGCAGAACGATATTATAAAAATGCAGTCCGATGTGATTGATAAGCTCTACAGACAATTGTGCCAAATTCTGCCGGCAAGCGCACTTGATGTATTGCCACTCTATACTATGCAGACGGCGGCAGACGAACGAAAAAAATTGGAAACCGAATATGGTGAATAAAAGGAGGAACAGAAAGATGAAACAGGCATTATGTACGATGATTGGATTGATTGGATCAGCGATTGCAGCAACATTTGGGGGATGGGATACAGGATTGATTACACTGGTTATATTTATGGCGCTGGACTATGTATCTGGGCTTGTGGTGGCTGGGGTATTCCATGCTAGCACAAAAACAGACACAGGAGCACTGGAAAGTCGAGCAGGATGGAAAGGCTTATGCCGAAAATGTATGACACTTGTGTTTGTCCTGGTGGCGTACAGATTAGATTTGGTTATAGGGGTAGATTATGTAAGAGATGCGGTGATTATTGCATTTATAGCGAACGAGACAATTTCGTTGGTTGAAAATGCTGGGTTAATGGGAGTTCCGCTGCCGAAAGTGATCAACAACGCAATCGACATCCTGCAGAAGAAAGGAAACGATAAACGTGGCAATTAAATCAAAAACATTGTTCGCGAACAGAAAAAATTATGGAAACAAGAGAAGCCTGTCAACGGTCAAATACATAGTTATCCACTATACAGTCAACGATGGCGATCACGATGAGAGTAATGCAAACTATTTTAATAAAAATGTGGTAAAAGCAAGTGCGCACTACTTCGTTGATGACGACTCGTACACAAAATCTGTCCCGTTATCATATGTTGCGTGGTCTGTTGGCGGCAAAAAATATCCGAATTGCGTAAAAACAGGCGGGGGAAAATATTATGGAAAATGTACAAATGCAAACTCAATCAATATCGAACTGTGCGATACGAAAAGGGATGGAAAAATAATGGCTAGCAAGCAGACGATCGCGAACACACTTGCGCTTACGAAGAAACTTATGAAAAAGTATCGAGTTGATAAAGCGCATGTGATCCGGCACTTTGACGTGACAGGAAAACCATGTCCGGCATATTGGGTGGATGATAAAAAGTGGAAAAGAGATTTTTGGAACAAATTATAATACAAGGGGCGGCGAAAGCTGCCCCTTATTTTGCGCATTAAGCTAAAGGGAGAGGTGGTGGAAAGATTTGACAGAGCGTGTGAAAGTGCCGGTATAAGTAAAGCTGCGCAGCTAACGAAAATGATGTTGGAGTTTGCGGAAGAAGAAAATATGTAAAAGCACGTAAATTAATTTTTGCTTAATTAAAAAAACAGAATTAAAGGGACTTAAAACGAATTGTCAGATAATAGTGGTATACATGTGGGTTACAAAAAATGCCGAAAACCGCAGAAATAAGCGAATAAATTTTAAGCAAATGTTAAGATAATATCTCTCGACTGTTTATAAATTCTCATTTATAATAGGTCTATCAATTATTTTTTCAGCAGGTTTGTACGAAGGGAACACATATGAAATTATTAACATTTACAATACCGTGTTACAATTCACAGGATTATATGCGTCACTGCATTGAATCGATTCTTCCGGGAGGGGAAGATGTGGAGATTCTGATTGTGGATGACGGATCAAAGGATGATACCGCTGCGATTGCAGATGAATATGCCGAAAAATATCCAACGATTGTAAAAGCAATTCATCAGGAGAACGGGGGACATGGAGAAGCTGTGAATGCGGGAATCCGCAATGCAACCGGTTTATATTTTAAGGTAGTGGACAGTGATGACTGGGTAGACTGGAACGCTTATCAGGCGATTCTTGCAAAGCTTAGGGAGATTGCAGGGGGAAGTGTGGCACTTGATATGCTTCTGGCAAATTATGTATATGAGAAGGAAGGGGCAAAACACAAGCGGGTCATGCGTCAGACCGGTTTTCCGAAAGATCAGATCTTTACCTGGAGTGATGTGCGGCATTTTTATAAAGGACATTACATACTGATGCATTCCGTGATCTATCGTACAAAACTTCTCCGGGAATGTGGACTTGAACTGCCGAAACATACTTTTTATGTGGATAACATTTATGTATATAAGCCATTGCCGCATGTGCGGACGATGTATTATATGGATGTGGATTTTTACCGTTATTTTATCGGAAGAGAGGATCAGTCCGTCAATGAGAAGGTGATGATCAGCCGGATTGACCAGCAGATCCGTGTGAATAAGATCATGATTGACGATGTGGATCTGAATAAAGTGTCCAATTATAAATGCCGGCATTATATGATAAACTATCTGGAAATTATCACGGTTGTCACGACGGTTATGCTGCTGCGTTCCGGCACAGAAGAAAACCTTGAGAAAAAGCGTGAATTGTGGCGGTATATCAAAAACAAGGATATCGGGCTGTTTCACCGCCTGCGCAACGGCATTATGGGACAGACCATGAATCTGCCGGGAAGAAGCGGAAGAAAAATTTCAGTTGCGGCATATCGTCTGTCGCAAAAAGTGGTTGGATTTAATTAAAAAAGTTTACTGTCTTGTCACCTGTAAAGATATGTGCTATACTGCATGTCAAACACTATTGAAATATTCATACAGAAGGTGGCAAAAATGAAAACAGATATTCTGATCGTGGGAAGTGGATGTTCCGGTTTATACTGTGCATTAAATCTTCCGCGGGAGAAACAGATTACAATTATTACAAAGTCAGATGTTAAAAGCAGTGATTCTTATCTTGCACAGGGAGGAATCTGTATGCTTAAGGATGACAGTGATTATGACAGTTATTTTGAGGATACGATGAAAGCGGGACATTATGAAAATGACCGGGAATCCGTATCGATTATGATCCGTTCGTCACAGGATGTGATTCATGACCTGATCGGATTTGGCGTGGATTTTGCCCATGACGAGAATGGCAATCTTGCATTTACCAGAGAGGGAGCACATTCGGACAAGCGTATCCTTTTTCATGAGGATATTACAGGAGAAGAAATTACAAGCAAGCTGCTTGCAGTTGCCCGCAAGTGTCCGAATATTACCATATTGGAAAATACCAGGATGGTAGATATTGTGACGAAGGATAACTGCTGTTACGGAGCCGTAATCCGCAGGGAGGACGGTACAATTGAAACGGTGGAAGCGGAGCATACCGTCTGGGCATGTGGAGGAATCGGAGGATTATATCGTCATTCGACCAATTTCCGTCATCTGACCGGAGATGCCCTTGCACTTTCCATCAAACATGGAATCCGTTTGAAAGATGTGAATTATGTACAGATTCATCCGACCACATTCTATTCGCCGGACGAAGAGGAACGCAGTTTTCTGATTTCGGAATCTGTCCGCGGAGAAGGGGCAAAGCTTTATGACAAGAATATGAAACGGTTTGTCAATGAGCTGCTGCCACGTGATCTGCTGGCAGAAGAAATTTATAAGCAGATGGCAAAAGATGGAACAGATCATGTATGGGAAGATCTGCGTACCATTCCAAGAGAAGAATTGATGGAACATTTCCCGAATATTGTGGAACATTGCCGTGAAATGGGGTATGATGTAACCAAAGAATGCATTCCTGTGGTACCGGCACAGCATTATTTCATGGGTGGGGTATGGGTAGATCACGAAAGCCATACGTCCATGGAACGTCTGTATGCTGTGGGAGAGACGGCATGTAACGGAGTACACGGAAAAAACCGTCTGGCAAGTAATTCTTTGCTGGAAAGCCTTGTATTTGCAAAACGGGCGGCAAAGCAGATGAGTGGGCAGAAGGAAACGATTTCCGCAGCACCGGAACTGTTTGCGGCAATTGACCGGAGTATCTATGCGGATGCCAAAGCACTGTCGAGCCAGTATCATGAATATGTACGGGAAGCGATTATCGCGGCAGATGCAAAGATGCAGCAGGTACAGGATGCAAGGACAAAAGCAACGGTTGCATTTCGCAAGCAGTGTGCACAGGTCGGATAAAATAAAATAAGAAAATCAGGAGAGAGAGATGTACGATCAGGTAACTTTAAAATTAAATGTAGATCCATGGATTCTCAGTGCTTTAAAAGAAGATATCACAAGTGAGGATGTCTCCACAAACAGTGTCATGCCTCATCCACAGGCAGGAGAAGTGGATCTTATCTGCAAAGAAGATGGCATTATATGCGGGCTGCAGGTATTCGAGAGAGTGTTTACACTTCTCGATGAAAAGACAACCGTTGAATTTTTGGTGCAGGATGGAGCAGAAGTTCATAAGGGACAGCTTATGGCAAAAGTGCATGGCGATATCCGGACCCTTTTATGCGGAGAGCGTACCGCACTGAATTATCTGCAGCGTATGAGCGGAATTGCAACCTACACACATTCCGTGGCAGAATTATTAAAAGGAACCGGAATCAAACTTCTGGATACCAGAAAGACAACACCAAACAATCGTATTTTTGAAAAATATGCAGTAAGAATCGGTGGTGGAAATAACCACAGATATAATCTTTCCGACGGGGTATTGCTGAAAGATAATCATATCGGAGCTGCAGGCGGAGTAAAAGAAGCGATTGCTGCTGCAAAGAAGTATGCACCGTTTGTCCGTAAGATTGAGGTAGAAGTAGAAAATCTGGATATGGTAAAGGAAGCTGTGGAGGCAGGTGCGGATATTATCATGCTGGATAATATGGACACCGTTGCGCTGAAAGAAGCCATCGCCTATATTGACGGACGGGCAGAGATTGAAGTTTCCGGAAATGTGACGAAAGAAAATATTGCAAGACTGACCGGGCTTGGCGTAGATTATGTTTCCAGCGGAGCACTGACACATTCGGCTCCGATTCTGGATATTTCTTTGAAAAATCTGCATCCGGTAGAAAATTAAAGAAGGTGGGATTCCAGAAATGAGCGGGGAAGAAAGGCGTGGAAAAATTATACAGGCACTAAAAAACAGTGACAAAGCAGTTTCTGCCACGACACTGGCAAAAGAATTTGACGTGAGCAGACAGGTCATTGTGCAGGATGTTGCACTTCTTCGGGCAAATGGAAAAAATATATTTTCGACCAACCGGGGGTATCTGATACAGGAAGATGAGGAGACAACCCGTGTATTTAAGGTACAGCATGAAGATGATGAGGTTGAAAAAGAGCTGACAACGATTGTGGATCTCGGAGGAACCGTTGAGGATGTATTTGTATATCATAAGGTATACGGAGTGCTTCGGGCAGAGATGAATATCAAATCCCGTATGGATATCCGCAATTATATGGAGGAGATCCGTTCCGGGAAATCCAGTCTGCTGAAAAATGTTACTTCCGGATATCATTATCATACGGTCCGGGCGGAACGTGTGGAAATTCTGGATATGATTCAGGAGGAATTGCAGAAGAAGGGGCTCCTTGCAAAACTACAGGACTATGAACCTGTTGATTTTTGGGGACAGAATAATTATAATGAGTAAATGACTACTATTGTGATTATTGATAAGAAGTCAGAGAAAGAATAAAAAGGAGAAGGATGGAATGAGCGACGAGTTTACAACAAACGAAAACGGTTCAAAAACACCGGAGGAAACAAACTTTCAGGATTATACGGCACCGGAAAATGAGATCGTACAGAATGAAACATCACAGATGACGCAGGAACAGCCGGAGACTTCTTATGGAGCAACATCGGCAGAGGAAAATCCGCAGCCGGACAATACGGTATATGCGTATGGACAGACTGCGTACCAGCAGGCATATCAGAGTGAACAGTCACAGCCGAATGCATATCAGCAGGCATATTACGGACAGACACAGGCAAAGGGAACAGGAACCGGATTTGGAATTGCCTCACTGGTTCTTGGAATTTTATCTGTTTTTACATTTGCATGCTGCATTAATTATATTCTGGCAGTGCTTGCGATTATTTTCGGTATTGTGCAGATGGTAAAGAACGAGAAAAAGGGGCTGGCGATCGGTGGAATTATTACAGCAGTGATTTCAATTGTTCTTGGGATTGCCGTTTCGCTTTATGCTGTGAATATTGCGGAAAAAATGCAGGACCCGGACAGTCCGTTTTATCAGTATTTTGAAGAGTATGAGCAGAAACTGGAAGAAGGAAAGAGTTCTTTCTAGCCGGGAGTTATAAAAAAGGAGAACCTGTTTTACAGGTTCTCCTTTATTCGTATATCGATGTCTGTGTAGTGGAATTCTTCGCAGGAGATGCCCTCAATCAGATAACGGGAGAGCAATTCTACCGGAAGGTATCCCTGCTTGTATGGCTGCTGACAGATGGTAGCAGTGATAATGCCATCATCGAGCAGTTTTTTTGTGGAAGGAACACAGTCGTAAGTAAAGATACGCATGGCATCGATCCGGCCGCTTTCGACTGCGGCACGGCATCCGCCTGCTACACCGCCGGCTGCAAAATACAGCACATTGATTTCGGGGTGTGAAGCCAGCATTTCTTTGACTTTTTCATAACTTTCATTATCATCATCATGATTTTCTATTGTTTCCACGATATGAATACGTTCGCCCTTTTCGGAAAGCGTTGAAGTGAAACCCTCGATACGATCGGAGTGACAGAGTACATGTGACGAACCGGTTACAATACCAATATGAATTTCCCCGAATGTCATCAGAGAAACCAGTCCGGCAGCAGTCTGTCCGGACAGGCGGTAATTACTTCCGACATATGCGATCCTGCGGGACAGAATATCGGTGTTTACGGTAATGACCGGAATGTTCATTTCTGTGAGGCGGTCGATTTCCGCGGCAATATATAAAGAATTGAATGGTGCGATAACTAATCCGTTGATGCCTTCCGCAAGCAGTGCTTCCATGGTATTAAATTGTTCGGTCTCATCAAATGGAACCTGACGGATAAGAACGGTGAAATTATAGGCAGATAATTCTTTTGCCTTGGCATTTACGCCTTCAAGGACTTCACTGAAAAAAGGATTGGAATCGGGAAATAAAATAACACCGATTTTCAGATTCTTTTTCTGTGCAGCAAGCATCAGTCCTGCTTTGTTGGGTTTATAGTTTAATTTTTCTGCAATTTCACGTACACGGGCTGCAGTATTGGCATTGACGGAACCGCGGTTGTTCAGTACACGGTCAACCGTACCGCGTGAAACACCTGCCAGTTCAGCAATCTGTTTTATAGTGGCCATGTCGTTCCCCCTTGTTGAATTTTTCCTGAATAACTCTTACAAGGGTAGCATTGATAAGGTAAAATGTCAATTGAAATACAGAAAATGTGTGCGTGCACGACAAGAGCGGGGAAAGTTACTGTACGCTTTCCACAAAATAAGCGCAACCGGTTTGGAAGAAATCACGAAAAAGAGAAAAAATTTCGGAAAACAGTTGAAAATATCAGCGCATCGTTGTAGGATATGAGTAGAAACGTGCACGAGCACAAAATTAACATTTCAGAATTGAGGGTTATCATGAATTACATAGGAATTGATCTGGGAACTTCTGCTGTTAAACTTCTTTTGATGGAGGGCAGTGGAAAAATTTTAAAGATCGTCAGTCGTGAATATCCAATCTGTTTTCCAAAACCGGGATGGTCGGAGCAGAATCCGTATGACTGGTTTACACAGTCCATGGATGGACTGAAGGAATTGCTGGATGGTACAGACAGGAGTCTGGTAGCCGGCATCAGCTTTGGCGGACAGATGCATGGACTTGTAGCACTGGACGATAAGGATGAAGTGATTCGTCCGGCAATTCTCTGGAACGACGGAAGGACGACAAAAGAGTGCGATTATTTAAATCAGGTAATTGGGAAGGAACGTCTTTCTGCATACACAGCCAATATTTCATTTACCGGATTTACTGCGCCGAAAGTACTCTGGATGAAAAACAATGAACCGGAGAATTTTGCAAAGATTCATAAAATTATGCTGCCAAAGGATTATCTGGCATTTCGCCTGAGCGGCAATTACAGTACGGATGTATCGGATGCGTCCGGAACACTGTTCTTTGATGTAAAGAATCGCTGCTGGTCAGAAGAAATGTGTGAGATCTGCAGTATTAAAACAAGCTGGCTTCCAAAAGTATACGAAAGTTATGAGGAAGTTGGAACGCTGCTTCCGGAACTGGCGAAGGAACTCGGCGTATCGGATCAGGTAAAAATTGTAGCCGGAGCCGGAGACAATGCGGCAGCAGCTGTGGGAACCGGAACCGTTGGAGATGGTGCATGTAACATTTCTTTGGGAACGAGCGGAACCGTATTTATTTCTTCCGATAAATTCGGAGTGGACGAAAATAATGCACTGCATTCGTTCGACCATGCGGATGGAAGTTATCATCTGATGGGCTGCATGCTTTCCGCAGCATCCTGTAATAAATGGTGGATGGATGATATTATCGGCACAAAGGATTATGGCGCAGAACAGGAAAATATTACGAAGCTTGGAGAAAACCATGTATTTTTCCTTCCATATCTGATGGGGGAGCGGTCTCCGCACAATGATCCGAATGCAAGAGGTACTTTTATCGGTCTGACCATGGATACTACCAGAGCGGATATGACACAGGCGGTACTCGAAGGTGTGGCATTTGCCTTAAGGGATTCTTTTGAGGTGGCACGTTCACTCGGCATTCATATTGCCCGTACCCGTATTTGCGGTGGAGGAGCAAAGAGTCCGCTGTGGAAAAAGATTGTGGCAAATGTGCTCAATATTCCGGTAGATATTCCGGAAAATGAACAGGGACCGTCAATGGGTGGCGCAATGCTTGCAGCAGTAGCTTGTGGAGAATACCCGACCGTCCGCGATGCAGCAGAGGCAATTGTAAAACTGACCGATACGGTAGAACCGGAACCGGAGCTTGCAGCAAAATATGAAGAGCGTTATCAGAAGTTCCGTAAGATTTATCCGGCATGCAGGGATCTGTTTTTGGAGCTTGCAAAATAAAATCGTATCATCGTATCTAACAAAAAATTAAAATGATTACATACAACAAGGAGGCAAAATCATGATTAATATTCCAGAAGTAAAAGTAGGTATCGTTGCAGTCAGCCGTGACTGTTTCCCGGAGTCTCTTTCCGTAAACCGCAGAAAGGCGCTGATCAAAGCATATACAGACAAGTATGATGCAAAGGATATTTATGAGTGTCCGGTCTGCATCGTAGAGAGTGAAATTCATATGGAGCAGGCGCTGGCAGATATTAAAGCAGCAGGATGCAATGCGCTGTGTGTATACCTTGGAAACTTCGGACCGGAAATTTCCGAGACCATGCTTGCAAAATATTTTGATGGACCAAAGATGTTTGTTGCAGCAGCAGAGGAGTCCCAGAACAATCTGGTTCAGGGACGTGGAGATGCATACTGCGGTATGTTAAATGCAAGTTACAACTTAAAACTTCGCAATGTCGGTGCTTACATTCCGGAATATCCGGTTGGAGATGCAGAGGATTGCGCAGATATGATTCACGACTTTTTACCGATTGCAAGAGCAGTAGAAGGACTTGCAAACTTAAAAATCATTTCCTTTGGACCAAGACCAATGAATTTCCTTGCATGCAATGCTCCAATCCAGCAGCTTTATAATCTGGGTGTGGAAATTGAGGAAAATTCAGAGCTGGATCTGTTTGAGGCATTCAACAACCACGCAGGAGATAAGCGTATTCCGGAGGTTGTTGCAGATATGAAAGCAGAACTCGGTGAGGGAAACAAAAAGCCGGAGATTTTAGAGAAACTTGCACAGTATGAACTGACACTGCTTGACTGGATTGAGGCGCACAAAGGTTCCCGTAAATATGTTGCAATTGCAGGAAAATGCTGGCCGGCATTCCAGACACAGTTTGGATTTGTTCCGTGCTATGTCAACAGTCGTCTGACCGGGAGAGGCATTCCGGTATCCTGCGAGGTAGATATTTACGGCGCACTGAGTGAGTTTATCGGTACCTGCGTGAGCGAGGATGCTGTCACACTGCTCGACATCAATAACTCCGTTCCGAAGGATATGTACAAAGAGTCGATCGAGGGCAAGTTTGACTATACACATAAAGATACATTTATGGGATTCCATTGTGGCAATACCTGTTCAAAGAAGCTGGCATCCTGTGAGATGAAAAACCAGATGATCATGGCAAGAAGCCTTCCTGTCGAAGTAACAAACGGTACCCTTGAGGGAGATATTGCACCGGGCGATATCACATTCTACCGCCTGCAGTCCACTTCCGACAATAAGCTGCGCGCGTATGTGGCACAGGGAGAAGTCCTTCCGGTTGCAACCCGTTCGTTCGGAAGCATTGGCGTATTTGCCATTCATGAGATGGGACGTTTCTACCGTCACGTTCTGATCGAGAAGAATTATCCGCATCACGGAGCGGTTGCATTCGGACATTACGGAAAGGCTCTGTTTGAGGTATTTAAGTATATTGGGGTTCCGATGGAGGACATCAATTACAACCAGCCGGCATCTCTGCCTTATCCGACGGAGAATCCGTTCGCATAAAGAAAAATAATATGGGAATAAGCACCAGCTTGGGTCTGTAGATGTCTGCAGGTTAAGCTGGTGCTTTTTAAATGGGAGTTTCATCCCAAAGATACCCAGTGAAACAGGAAAACTAAAATCATTTGGCAGGTAATTCATCCGGCAGCAATACAGAAAATGACAACAGTTCAACTGTGACACCGGCTCCGGTGAATGGGGCGGACGGATACAGTGTTTACACATTCGTATGCAACGGCAAAAATAATTTTAAGAAACAGAAGGAGACGGTAAACGGTACAAAGTAAAATTTCAGATTTTCAAAAAAAGAAAAAGTATGGTATTATAAAACTGGCATCACGGATGCCGGTTCTATAATAAAAATCTGAGGTGATTGTACAATGAAACAGGAAAATTATATACGTGGCATGATAATGATCATTTTGTCGGCATTCTTTTTTGCGTGTATGAATGTGAGTGTGCGGCTGGCGGGAGATCTGCCGTCCGTACAGAAAAGTTTTTTTCGGAATCTGGTAGCTGCATTTTTTGCGGCAATTATTCTTATCAAAAATCATACAGCACCTAAGGTGGAAAAAACACAGTGGGGTTCACTGTTTTTACGCTGTGCATTTGGGACACTTGGAATTCTTTGTAATTTCTACGCGATTGATCACCTGCTGGTGGCAGATGCTTCTATTTTAAATAAATTATCTCCCTTTTTTGCAATTATTTTTTCCTTCCTGTTATTAAAAGAAAAGATAAAACCAGCTCAGGCAATGTGCGTTATACTGGCATTTGTCGGCTGTTTGTTTGTGGTAAAACCGGGGTTTGAAAATGCACATCTGATCCCTGCGCTTATTGGCGTATGCGGAGGACTGGGTGCAGGAATCGCATATACAATGGTGCGGAAGATGGGTACACACGGAGTAAAGGGACCGGTCATTGTGTTTTATTTTTCCTGCTTTTCCTGTATTATTGTGATACCGTGGATCGTATTTCATTATCAGCCGATGTCACTGCGGCAGTTGTTTACGCTGCTTCTTGCGGGACTTTTTGCAGCGGGAGGACAGTTTACGATCACCGCAGCATATACCTATGCACCCGCCGGAAAAATTTCTATTTTTGATTATTCACAGATTATTTTTGCAACATTACTTGGATTTCTTTTATTCGCGGAGATTCCGGATCGATACAGTCTGATAGGATATGGATTGATCATTCTGGCTTCACTGGGAAATTTTCTGTATAACTGGAAACACAAAGATTAAAGGAGTATTCACATGTCGATTATTTCATTTCGGTGTCATACAACCATTCATCTGGCACCATTGGTAAATCAGGAAACGATTCATCAGGATATGGATAGGGGACAGCAGCTTATGTCAAGGATCAATCAGGGAATCCTTAGGGAGATAAAGCCAAAAAACCCACTGGTTGAATGGTATTACTGGAAGGACAAACACACAGTTTCGGATGTCACAGAGCATAGTTTGTTTAAGATGGCTCAGGGGATGCTGTCCCCCGTGGAAAATGATAATTACCGGTTGGAAGAGATCGAAGAATTAAATAATGCATGGGCCGTTTATGATAAAAAACTGAACACATTTTTTGCGTTTGACCCGGCAATTACGACATTGCAAAAAGATGAGAAGCGAAACCGTGTGCTGGTAGTCTGTGAAGACAAGGAACGCGGGCTGATTGATGTTATTGAAGCGGGAGCTCTGCTGCTTGAGTGTCTGCGCGCATTTACAGGGATAGAAGAACTTTGCTTTCTTCCGGTCAACCCGGACTACTATATATGGACAGGAACGGTGACAGGGATTGACGGATTGAAGATGCGCAGTAATGGATATGCCGGTACCTGGCTGCTTCTGCAGAGTGAAAGCCAGGTGAAGAAATTGCGGATGCTTGCAACAATTTACAGTATGGATTATCCGAATCTGGTAGATTCGGATGAACTGGCACGCAGACTGGCAAAGGAGGAAGCCGCAGGGCAGTGCATCCGAAGCAGGCATGGGATCGTGCTGTTTACGGAAGAGGGACTTGTGTATATGGATGGAACAAATCCGGACAATGACTGGGAACTGAAGTATCCGATTTATGAGAATGACTGTTATTATGAGATGCTGAGATTTGCTTACCGGAAACAGGTATCCGGGGAACTGGAAAATTACTGTGCATGGAAAGCCTGGCTGAACAAGGATTTTACTTGACATCTGAAAGAATCATTACTATACTTAAAACCAAAGGTGAAAAACGAAGACGAAGACAGTAACTGTGATAGGAAAGTCAAAGAGAGTTGGAACAGGTGAGAGCCAATACGAGTAATATGACAGTGAAAATCACTTCCGAGTTGCGGATCGAAATCCCAGGAGAGTAGAGTTCGACGTATTTCCAGCGTTATGGGAACGAAGTATGCAAATCCTTTTTGAATAAGGGATTTAAGTACATGGTAATCAGGTGGTATAACGTGACCCCGCGTCCTAATTACTGGACGTGGGGATTTTTTATTTCAGAATCATAAATGCAGGAGGAAAATATGTACAACAAAGTAGATACCAATATGAACTTTGTCGATCGCGAAAAAGAAACGGAAAAATTCTGGCGCGAAAATGATATCTTCAAAAAATCCATGGAGAACCGTAAGGAAGGCGAGACTTACACATTTTATGACGGACCGCCTACGGCAAACGGAAAACCACATATCGGACATGTAGAGACACGTACCATCAAGGATATGATTCCAAGATTCCAGACCATGAAAGGAAAGTACGTTCCACGGAAAGCCGGATGGGATACCCACGGTCTTCCGGTAGAAATCGAAGTGGAGAAACTTCTTGGACTGGATGGAAAGGATCAGATCGAAGCATATGGTCTTGAGCCATTCATCAAAAAGTGTAAAGAATCCGTCTGGAAATACAAGGGTATGTGGGAAGATTTCTCAAATACGGTAGGTTTCTGGGCTGATATGGACAATCCATACGTTACCTATGATGACAATTTCATTGAATCCGAGTGGTGGGCATTAAAAGAGATCTGGAACAAAGGACTTCTCTACAAGGGATTCAAGATCGTGCCTTACTGTCCTCGGTGTGGGACTCCGCTTTCTGCACAGGAAGTTGCACAGGGATATAAATTAGTAAAAGAAAAATCTGCAGTTGTCCGTTTTAAGGTTGCCGGAGAGGATGCGTATTTTCTGGCATGGACCACAACTCCGTGGACACTGCCAAGTAACGTGGCACTCTGTGTAAACCCGAATGATACTTATATTAAGGTAAAAGCTGTGGACGGCTACACATATTATCTGGCAGAGGCACTGGCAGACAAGGTACTTTCTCCACTGTTATCCAAAGAGGACAAAGAGGCAGGAAAGAAAGCTTACGAAGTGCTGGAAACCTGCAAGGGAAAGGATCTTGAGTACAAAGAATATGAGCCGCTTTATGCCTGTGCAAAGGAACTGGCAGATAAGCAGGGAAAGAAAGGATTCTTTGTCACCTGTGATACTTATGTCACCATGTCCGATGGTACCGGAATCGTTCATATCGCACCGGCATTTGGTGAGGATGATGCCAATGTCGGAAGAAACTATGACCTTCCGTTCGTACAGTTTGTAAACGGAAAAGGAGAGCTGACCGAGGAGACACCGTTTGCCGGTATGTGGGTAAAAGATGCCGATCCGGAAGTATTAAAGGATTTGAGTGCAAGAAAGCAGCTTTTTGATGCACCGAAGTTTGAACATGAGTATCCACACTGCTGGAGATGTGACAAGCCTCTGATCTACTATGCAAGAGAGTCCTGGTACATCAAGGAGACCGCGGTAAAGGATGATCTCATCCGAAATAATAATACGGTCAACTGGATTCCGGAATCTATCGGTTCCGGCCGTTTCGGAAACTGGCTGGAGAACATTCAGGACTGGGCAATTTCCCGTAACCGTTACTGGGGTACCCCACTTAATATCTGGGAGTGCGCGTGCGGACACAGGGAGTGCATCGGAAGCCGTGCCGAACTGGCAGAAAAGGCTGGTGATCCAAAGGCGGCAGAGGTAGAACTTCACAGACCATACATTGACGCCGTTACGATCAAGTGTCCGGAGTGTGGTAAGGATATGCATCGTGTACCGGAAGTATTAGACTGCTGGTTTGATTCCGGAGCGATGCCGTTTGCACAGCATCATTATCCATTTGAAAACAAAGAAGTGTTTGAGCAGCAGTTCCCTGCAAAGTTTATCTCCGAGGCTGTGGATCAGACCAGAGGATGGTTCCATTCCCTGATGGCAGAGTCTACACTGCTTTTCAACAAAGCACCATATGAGAATGTTATCGTACTTGGACATGTACAGGATGAGAATGGACAGAAGATGTCCAAGTCCAAGGGAAATGCGGTGGATCCGTTTGATGCACTGCAGACATACGGTGCTGATGCCATCCGCTGGTATTTCTATACGGCATCTGCACCATGGATTCCAAAGAGATTCTCCGGTAAGCTTGTGCTCGAAGGTCAGCGTAAATTTATGGGAACGCTCTGGAACACCTATGCATTCTTCGTGCTTTACGCAAATATTGATAAATTTGATGCCACAAAATACAAACTGGAATATGATAAATTATCGGTTATGGATAGATGGCTTCTTTCCAAGCTTAATTCCGCAGTAGCCGGTGTGGATGACTGTCTGTCCAATTATAAGATTCCGGAAGCAGCAAAATATCTTCAGGAATTTGTGGATGATATGAGTAACTGGTATGTCCGTCGTTCCCGTGAGCGTTTCTGGGCAAAGGGTATGGAACAGGATAAAATCAATGCCTATATGACATTGTATACAGCACTCGTTACCATCAGCAAGGCAGCAGCACCGATGATTCCGTTTATGACAGAGGATATTTACCGTAATCTGGTATGTTCCATTGATCCGTCTGCACCGGAAAGTATTCACCTGTGTGACTTCCCGACGGTGGATGAGAAGATGATCGACAAGGATCTGGAAACTGCAATGGATGAGGTATTAAAGATCGTTGTTATGGGACGTGCGTGCCGGAACAGTGCCAATATCAAAAACCGTCAGCCGATTGGTCAGATGTATGTCAAGGCACCGGAAGCACTGGGTGATTTTTATAAGGATATCATTGCGGATGAGCTGAATGTGAAGAATGTGACGTTTACGGATGATGTTTCTTCTTATACCGATTATCAGTTTAAACCACAGCTTCGTACCGTGGGTCCGAAATATGGAAAATATTTAAAACAGATTCAGTCTGTCCTGTCAGAACTTGACGGAAATGCTGCAATGAAAGAATTAAAAGAGAACGGATGTCTGAAACTTGACAGTGTAAGTTCTGAGGTTGTATTATTGGAAGAGGATCTGCTGATTACCATGACACAGGCAGAAGGCTTTGTGACCGAGGGGGACAACAATGTGACAGTTGTTATGGATACAAGACTGACTCCGGAACTGATTGAAGAAGGTTTTGTGCGTGAGCTGATCAGTAAGATTCAGACGATGCGTAAAGAAGCAGGTTTTGAAGTTATGGATCATATTGCTGTTTCTTATACAGCAGATGAGAAGGTAACTGGTATTTTCAATAAATATGGAGAAAAGATCCAGACAGAAGTACTTGCAAATGCTATCACTGCAGGCACACTTGCCGGATATCAGAAAGAATGGAGCATTAACGGTGAGAAGGTTACGCTGGCAGTGGAAAAACAATAGTGTCACGCAAACCAGGCACAGAGGAGGACTTTTGATGCGAGACAAAGTGTTTAGTAAAAAGGAGTTTATTGCTTCCGTGACAGAAAATGTCAAGACGATGTATCGTAAGACATTGAAAGAAGCGACACAGCAGGAGATTTATCAGGCTGTTTCACTGGCTGTCAAGGATGTTGTCATGGATGAATGGATGGCAACACAGCAGGTCATTGAAAAAGATGACCCTAAGATATTGTATTATATGTCCATGGAGTTTCTGATGGGCAGGGCACTGGGGAATAATCTGATTAATCTGGGGGCTTATGGGGAAGTAAAAGAAGCACTTGAAGAGATTGGACTGGATTTGAGTGTCATTGAAGACCAGGAGCCGGATCCGGCTCTTGGAAATGGCGGACTTGGCCGGCTGGCAGCATGTTTTATGGATTCTCTTGCTACTCTGGGCTATGCCGCATATGGATGTGGAATCCGTTACCGCTACGGTATGTTCAAGCAGCAGATTATTGATGGATTTCAGGTCGAAGTACCGGATAACTGGCTGAAGGATGGATATCCGTTTGAACTTCGCAGACCGGAATACTGCTACGAGATCAAGTTTGGTGGTCATGTGGAAGAAACCGCAGGGGAGGACGGAAATCTGCACTTTGAGCAGGTAGGGTATCAGTCTGTTCTTGCAATTCCTTATGATATGCCGATTGTTGGCTACGGCAACCATGTGGTAGATTCCCTGATGATCTGGGATGCACAGCCGAAGGAAGAGTTTTCACTGGATTCCTTTGACCGTGGAGATTACGATCAGGCAGTGGAGCAGGAAAATCTTGCCCGCAACCTGGTAGAGGTGCTGTATCCGAACGACAATCACGTAAAAGGAAAGGAACTGCGCTTAAAACAGCAGTATTTCTTTGTTTCCGCAAGTATCCAGCGTGCGCTGGAGCGTTTTAAGAAACATCACAATGATCTGCATGATCTGCCAAAGAAGGTAACGTTCCAGATGAATGATACCCATCCGACGGTTGCTGTTGCAGAACTGATGCGAATCCTTCTGGATGAGGAAGGCATGTCATGGGATGAGGCATGGGAGATCACAACACACTGTGTAGCTTATACCAACCATACCATCATGGCAGAGGCACTTGAAAAGTGGCCGATCGACATCTTCCAGAGACTGCTTCCGCGTGTATATCAGATCGTGGATGAGATCAACCGCCGTTTTGTAGAAGAGATCCGTGCAAAATATCCGGATAATGAGGAGAAGGTGCGCAAGATGGCAATTCTCTACGACGGACAGGTGAAGATGGCAAATCTTGCAATTGTTGCCGGATATTCTGTCAACGGTGTGGCAAGACTGCATACAGAGATTCTTGAGAAGCAGGAACTTCGTGATTTCTATGAACTGTTTCCGGAGAAATTTAACAATAAAACCAACGGTATCACACAGAGACGTTTCCTTGCACATGGAAATCCACTGCTTGCAGACTGGGTAACAAAGCATGTCGGAAAAGACTGGATCACAAGTCTTGCGAAGGTCGAGGATCTGACAAAATATGCAACCGATCCGAAAGCACAGCAGGAATTTCTGGAGATCAAAAAGCAGAATAAGATCCGTCTGGCAAAATATATCAAGGAGCACAATGGTATCGAAGTCGATCCGGATTCTATCTTTGATGTACAGGTTAAGAGACTGCATGAGTATAAGAGACAGCTTATGAATATCCTGCATGTGATGTATCTGTACAACCAGATCAAGGAAAATCCGGGCATGGATTTCTATCCGAGAACTTTTATCTTCGGAGCAAAGGCTGCAGCCGGATATCGTACGGCAAAGAAGACCATCAAGCTGATTAACACTGTTGCGGATGTAATCAATAATGATCCATCCATCAACGGAAAGATCAAGGTTGTGTTCATTGAGGACTACCGTGTATCCATTGCAGAGTGGATTTTTGCGGCAGCAGATGTCAGCGAACAGATTTCCACAGCAAGTAAAGAGGCATCCGGAACCGGAAACATGAAGTTTATGTTAAATGGTGCGATTACACTTGGAACCATGGACGGAGCGAATGTTGAGATGTACGAGGAAGTCGGTGCAGACAATATCTTTATCTTTGGTATGAGCGCAGATGAGGTTATCGCACATGAGCAGCATCATGATTACAACCCATATGATATCTACAACAACGATGAGGATATCAGGAAAGTTGTCAACCAGCTGGTAGACGGAACATACTCCCACAATGACCGTGAACTGTTCCGTGAACTGTACAACTCACTGTTAAACCCACAGCAGGGACAGGTGGCAGACCGCTACTTTATCCTTGCAGATTTCCGTGCATATGCAAATGCACAGAAGAAGATCGGTGCTTATTACACCAACAAGAGTGCGTGGGCAAAGTCTGCAATTTTAAATATTGCGCACAGTGGTAAATTCTCTTCTGACAGAACTATTCAGGAATATGTGGATGATATCTGGAAACTTGATAAGATTGAAGTGAATACGGAAGGCTGCTAATCGCTTGGATGGCAGTGGCAGAAAAGGCGGGAAACCCGATGGGGATCCCGCCTTTTTAGTCTGCAAATTTTCCATATGGAAGATAGATATACAATAGGAAAATAGAACTAAAAACAGATAGCGAATGATAAATATCCGCTATCTGTCTTCTTTCAGGAAAGAAATGTATGCAGTTCCTTCAGGCGTGCATTAAAATCAGAAATCCCCAGATCATACAATTCCTGTTCCAACTTTTCATCGCGTGCGTAAGTACTCATTTTTAACTCTTTCGAAGGAGCAAAGACGAGGGCTTCCCCGGCGGTTTCGTGTTTTTTAACATCGGCAATATTCTGGCGGTACATCAGATGCCGGTTGTCGAGGGCTTTTATGGTCTGTGGATATTTGCGCAGGGCATGCCGGTAAATGTGCCGGAAGCCTTCCGGCTGCTTTACAAAACTGCGGGGTTTGCTTAAGATTACAACCACACGGTCACATCCCTTGGCAAACGCGCGCTCGATCGGAACGGAATCCGATAATCCACCATCAAAATACGTCTCATTATGGAAAGAAATCGGACGGCACATAACGGGCAGGGCACAGCTTGCCATGATGGCACGGTAGTCATCCTGTTTCATATCATCTTTGGTAAAATACACCGGTTTTCCGGTTGCAGCATCGGTTGCAACAAGCTCGAACTCGGCCGGATTTTCCACGATGGCAGGATAATCGATCGGGTCAGCTCCATCGGAGTTGGTCAGTGTCTGATAAATATACTGAAGACCGAAAAACTGTCCGGTGCGTAGCAGATTTTTGACGCCCATATAACCAGGTTCGTTCAGATGGTCTACATAAAAACGAAGATTGCGCCCGCGTTGTCCGGCGAGATAGCTTGCTGTGTTTGCAGATCCGGCCGATACGCCGATGCAGTAATCGAATGTAATGTGTTCATCTAAAAAGCGGTCAAGAATGCCTGCGCTGTAGGCACATTTCATGCCGCCGCCTTCTACTACAAGTCCTGTCTTCATGTCTGGGATACTCCTTTTGCCTGAAATTAGCATTATTGTAGCACTTTTTTTCTTTTTGTCAAATTTTTAACAATATGTGTTTGTTTTTCCGCAACCGTTTAAGTGGTGCCGGGACATTTGAAAAAAGTGATTGGCTGACAATTCCTTAGAATGGGACAGCCCGGAAGGCAGAGATATTGGATTTTTTGATATGAGATATGATTTGACGAATGGGGAGATTGAGGAAGGTATGGGATAATATTTAAAAATAATAATATCCTTTCGTGAAGAAAGTTTCATAAAAGCTAAGAAAGTTTTCAATAAAGTTGTGGAATTTGTTTCTCATGGAAGTTCATCTCCTTTCTGTTTACGCTGTCATTATAAAACACGAAAGGGGATATTACTTGCCAAAATAAAAAAATAATTGGACAAAAATTGCAAAAAGCAGAGATACCGCTTCTCTGCTTTTTGCATTTTTCTTATATGTTTTTACGATATTCAGAAGGTGACAGTCCTTTTGCCTTTTGAAAAATGCGGCTGAAATACAGTGGATTATCATATCCGACAATTTGTGCGATCTCATTGATATTGTATTGTGTATTTTGAAGCAGTGCTTCGGCATTATATATTCTTTTTTGCAGAATGAATTGCTTTGGCGTGATTCCGGCATATAATCTGAAATTACGGATAAACCAACTGGCACTGACATGATTTTGTTCGGCATAGTCATCAATGCTGATTGGTTCATTGTAATGCTCACTGAAATAAGAAATTGCTTTGTCTATTTTCTCAGCAGCATGGGAGTTCACTGTGTTGACAGAAAATTTAAAGTGGCGTTGTAGTTTTATAAAAATTTGTCTTAAATACATTTCAAGCATTTCAGAATAGCTATCCTGACACATTTGTAATTCTTTTATCATGGCACGGAAAAGATACTGATATTCCGAACCGGAACCACAGTGGAACACCCTTTTATCATTTGTCAATCCATAGGAACGGAGCAGATTGGTGACATTGTTTCCTGTAAAATGAACCCAGTAAACCTCCGTCTGGTCTTTGGCATAGTATTCATATTTCTGGGGTTCTCTTGGGCGGTATAAAACCATATGACCAGCATGAACAATCGTTTCTTCCTCATCGTTGTCAAAATGAAAATGAGCTTTCCCGGCAGCAATAAAGATCAACTGAAAATCAACTCTGCCACGTGGTCTCCAGGTGGGAAGTTTAGGGTGCGTATATAACTTGTAAGTCCCACACATGGTTACGACAAGTGGCTTGGATTTATCTTTTCTGTCAATTGTTGAGTTATTCAGATATGCATTATTGGTATACATTTGAGACCCCCATATGATAATTGAAAATGTTCATGAAATAATAATCTGAAATACATAAATTTATGTTTGGCTCATGATGCAATTTTATCATTTTATGCATGTCTTGTCTATTTAGATTTTAAACGTTTGAAATAATGGTATTTTTTGTATAAATTAACGTGCTGGAAAATGAAAGTCAATAAAAGTACATGTCAAAAATAACAAAAGAAAGGAATAAAGAAAATGGTTTTTGTTAATTATACTGTTTTGTGCATGTTTTGTGTAATTTATGATATGGTTTTTTGACATCAGTTTTTATATACTATCCATAACAAAGTTGTGGGAACAAAAATAAGGATCATCGAAAGGAGCAGTTTCACATGGAAGAAAAGAAATACCTGAAATGGTATAACAAGGTGGGGTATGGAACCGGAGATCTGGCAGGAAATGTCGTGTATGCATTTCTTTCCTCGTTTGTAATGTTGTATCTGACAAATACGGTAGGGTTAAATCCGGGAGTTGTTGGAACATTGATCATGGTATCAAAATTATTCGACGGTGTCAGTGATATGTTTTTTGGTACATTGATTGACAAAACAAAGAGCAGACTTGGAAAAGCAAGACCGTGGATGCTTTATGCATATATTGGCTGTGCAGTAACGCTTGTGGCGAACTTTGCAATACCGGAAAGTCTTGGAAAAACAGCACAGTATGCATGGTTTTTTATTGCATATACTTTGCTGAATGCAGTATTTTTTACTGCAAACAATATTGCCTATGCATCACTGGTTACGTTTTGTACAAAAAATAGCAAAGAACGGGTAGAAATGGGGTCGTTCCGTTTTATTTTTGCGTTTTTAACAAGTCTGATCATTCAATCTATCACCGTTCAGTTTGTAAGAATGGCAGGCGGTGGAGCTGCTGCATGGAGAACCGTAGCAATCATATACGCAGTAATCGGACTGATTGTAAACACAATTTCCGTATTCTCAATCAAAGAACTTCCGGAGGAAGAATTAAAGGCAGGCAGAGAACAGACAGAAGAAAAATATGGTTTGATTGAAGCCGCAAAACTTTTATTTTCCAATAAATATTATCTTATGATTTGTGTTACTTATATTTGTCAGCAGATCTATACTGCTATGTTAAATATGGGTATTTACTATATGATTTATATTTTGAAAAATGAAAATTTATATTCGGTCTTTTCCTGGGCAATTAATATCCCTGTCATCATTGCAATGTGTATTACACCTATGCTTGTGGAAAAGATGAAGGGATTATATCGAATGAATCTTGCAGGATACATTCTTGGAACAGCCGGACGTGTCGGTGTTATTTTTGCAGGCTATATGGGAAGTGTTCCGCTGATGCTTGCTTTTACCGCAATCGCAGCACTTGGAATGGCACCATGGCAGGGAGATATGGGAGCTGTTGTGGCAAGCTGTTCAGAATACACATACCTGACAAAACATAAACACATTGATGGAACCATGTATTCCTGTACATCCTTTGGAACCAAAATCGGGGGTGGAATCGGAGTTGCCCTCTGCGGATGGCTGCTTGATGCAAGCGGATTTGTCAAGGAAGCGGCCGTGCAGCCTGCATCCTGCATGAATATGCTTCACATTATGTATTTATGGATTCCAATGATCCTGTCATTAGTCATTACATTTATTATGTCAGAAATGAATGTGGAAGCAGCGAACCGGCGACTTAGAGAACAGATGGAGGAGTGTTGACATGGAATATAGAGGAATGAAAGAAATTGTATGGGGTGTATGGAAAGAGAGGGAAAATATGAACGCTGATATGAAATGGCTGGACAATCCGGAAGTGTTTAAGGTAAATCAATTGGAATCACATAGTGATCATTGTTATTATCTGGATTATTCAGACATGAAAAAAGAAAAAAATCCATTATTACAGTCATTAAATGGTCAATGGGAGTTTGCTTACAGCAAAAATGTGATGGAAAGACCTGTTGATTTTTATAAGGAAACATTTGATGCATCAGGATTTGATAAAATTATGGTTCCAGGACATATCGAACTGGCTGGATATGATAAAATCCGTTACATCAACACGATGTATCCGTGGGAAGGAAAAGAGTACCACAGAGGAGCCTATAGCATGGAGGCAACCGGAGTAGAAGAAGGAATGTTTTCAGAGGCACAGTACAATCCGGTAGGCTCTTATATCAAATACTTTGATTTGGACAGGAGTATGTGTGGAAAAAGAATCCATATCTGCTTCGAAGGTGTAGAAGAAGCTATGTATCTGTGGCTGAATGGTCAGTTTATAGGGTATGCCGAAGACAGCTTTACACCTTCTGAGTTTGATCTGACACCATATATTAAGGAAAAAGGAAATGTACTGGCAGTGCAGGTACATAAGATGAGCACAGCGGCATTTTTGGAGGATCAGGACTTTTTCAGATTTTTTGGAATTTTCAGAAATGTTACGTTGAAGGCATTACCAGATGTTCATCTGGAGGATGTATGGTTTAAACCTGTGTTAAATCAGGATAATGTAAGCGGAAGGGTATCGACTAGCATGAAGGTATCTGCACCTGACAGTCAGCATGTAACTGCATGCTTTATTTTAAAAGACAGGGAGGAAAATGTATTAGTAGAGAAATCCATACAGTTAACGAAAGAAAACGGCCATATGGAAGGCACGATTTGTGTTGATTTGGAAAATGTCAAACTGTGGGATAATCATGATCCATATTTATATCATGCTTATGTTGAGCTTAAAGCAGAGGATGGTTCTCTGGCAGAGGTAATTCCTTATGATATCGGTTTCAGAAGAATAGAGATTATAGATAAAGTAATTTATCTGAATGGAAAACGACTTGTTATCACAGGAGTAAACCGTCATGAGTGGAATGCAAAAACAGGAAGATGCATTGGTGTGGAAGATATGAAAGCAGACATATCCTGTATGCTCAGGAACAATATTAATTCTGTTCGTACCTGCCACTATCCTGACCAGATACCATGGTACTATATGTGCGACAATGCAGGTATTTATGTGATGGCAGAAACAAATCTGGAAAGCCATGGTTCATTCCAGAAGCTGGGGGCAATCGAGCCATCGTGTAATGTACCGGGGTCTTTTCCACAGTGGAGAGAAGCTGTGCTTGATCGTGCAAAAAACAATTTTGAAACTTTTAAAAATCATACGTCCATCCTTTTCTGGTCATTAGGAAATGAATCCTATGCAGGAGACGACATTGAGGCAATGAATGTTTATTTTGCTGAAAAGCAGGATGGAAGACTGGTTCATTATGAAAGCTCTTATTATAATAGGGCATATGAGGATACTATTTCTGATTTAGAGACAAGAATGTATGCAAAACCGGAGGATGTAGAGGAATACCTGAATAATAGTCCGAAGAAACCATATATTTTATGTGAATTCATGCATGATATGGGAAATTCCATGGGAGGACTTGGTTCTTATATGAAGCTGATTGACAAATATGATAGGTATCATGGCGGATTTATATGGGATTTTATTGATCAGGCAATTATGGTAAAAGATCCGGTGACAGGAAAAGATGTTTTACGCTATGGAGGGGATTTTGATGATAAACCGGCAGACTATGAATTTTCAGCAAATGGAATCGTATTTGCTGACAGGAAAGAGAAACCGGCAATGCAGGAAGTGAGGTATTACTATGGCTTATACAGATAAATTAAGAGTGGTCTATGGTGACTATACACTTGGTGTACATGGGGAGGGATTTGATTATATTTTTTCTTATGCACAGGGTGGACTGGAATCTATCGTTAAAAATGGATATGAGTGGCTGTACCGTTGTCCAAAACCTACTTTCTGGAGAGCATTGACAGATAATGACAGGGGAAGCAGGTTTCACATTAAAAGCGGAAGCTGGCTTTCCGCAGATATGTTCATTGACTGTAAGGGAATAAAGGTCATCATGGATGGCAAGGAGCAGATCCCATATGCACCTGATAATAACAGCTATGGTGGTGATGTTTATGCGGATGAAATTGTCGTAACATACACATACGAGACCATAACCACTCCGGAGACAACGGTTCTTGTAAGCTATACCGTTGATGTATCTGGAAAGATTCGCGTGGATGTACATTATCATGGGGTACAGGGACTTCCAGAATTACCTGTATTTGGAATGAGATTTATTATGCCGACACTGGCAGACAAATATTTATATAAGGGACTCTCCGGGGAAACATATCCTGACAGAAAAGCGGGGGCAAAAGAAGGAATCTATGAGATTGAAGACCTGAGTCTTACACAATATCTTGTTCCGCAGGAATGTGGTATGAGAATGGATACAGAGTGGCTTGAGATTACAAGACATACGGCTCTTGATAACAGCAGGACAGACAGTTCATCACAGATACTGCGCATTGAAAAGAATGGCGAAAAATTTGCATTTTCCTGTCTGCCTTATACAGCATCTGAGATTGAAAATGCCCTTCACCACGAAGAACTACCACCGGCAAGAAGAACCGTTTTATGTGTATATGGTGCAGTAAGAGGTGTTGGAGGCATCGACAGCTGGGGAACTGATGTGGAAGAGGAATATCGTATCAGTGCAGAAGATAATATAGATTATTCATTTACCATATGCTGATTGTGGTTATCGTTATGGGAATGTGTGTATCGGTGTTATAGCCGGAGGTGAAATTGGTGTGATAACGATATTGATGGTGATTTTGCTGGGACCTGCAGTGGATTTGGTCGGACGAATAATGAAAACAGGAAGGGGAGTGGAGAAACAGGGAGTATAAATAAAAGGAGTTGCTTGTAAGTGCTATTGGTATATGAAAACAGAAATACAGGAGTATCCGCGGAGTGGAAGAAGCCAGTACATGTGCCGCCGCATCTACATGAGGCAATAGAAGTAGTGTATGTAACGGATGGAGAAATAGAACTTGGAGTGGGACAGGAATTGTTCCATATGGATGAAGGGGATTTTGCAGTTGTGTTTCCAAATGTAATACATCATTATCAGGTGTTTGGGGAAAAAGAAAACAAGGTAATATTCCTGTACCTTGAACCAACACTGTTTCCTTCCTATTACAGGGAATTGCAGATATACAGCCCGAAGAACCCGGTTGTAAAAAAAGAGCAGGTGCATCCGGATGTGGTAAATGCCATAAAATATCTGACCAGAATAACAGAGGGGGATCCCCGGATGATACAGGCATATGCACAGATGATCCTTGCACATGTTTTCACAACAATGCCAATGATGGATAAAAGTGCGGTAGGGAGTGATGACCTGATTTATAATGCGGTAGAATACGTGGCCAAAAATTTTAGGGAAAACATCAGCCTTGAAAAAATGGCATATGAATTGTGTGTAAGTAAATATGTGTTGTCAAGAATGTTTGCGAAAACCTTTCACTGTAATTTTAGTAAATATGTGAATGGAGTCCGGTTAAATTATGCAGTTGCGGCACTGGAAAACACAATGGATTCCATTACAAATATATGTCTTGATTGTGGATTTGAAAGTCAAAGAACTTTTAACCGCGTGTTTAAGGAAAGATATAAAATCACACCTAGAGAATATCGAAAAAGGATAATTATGTAAAGCGATGTAGAAAAAGTTGTGGTGTTTCCTGAGAAAGAGAAAACTTGTCATAACAGCCGAAAATAGATATAATAGTTACACATGTGGGATACCACAATGAACGAAAAAGGCGAGGAAACAATCATGGCATTTGTACATCTGCATACACATACGGAATATTCATTACTCGATGGATCCAACAAAATAAAAGAATATGTAAGCCGTGTGAAAGAACTGGGGATGAACAGTGCCGCGATCACCGATCATGGCAATATGTATGGTGTGGTGGAATTTTACAAGACCGCAAAGGCAGCAGATATTAATCCGGTGATTGGCTGTGAGATCTATGTGGCGCCGAATTCCCGGTTTGACCGCGAGACCAGCCATGGCGAGGACCGGTATTACCATCTGATCCTGCTTGCGGAAAACAATACCGGTTATGCGAACCTTATGAAGATCGTCTCCATCGGGTTTACGGAAGGGTATTATTACCGGCCGCGTGTGGATTTTGAGACGCTGCAGAAATACCATGAGGGACTGATCTGCCTGTCGGCGTGTCTGGCGGGAGAAGTGCCGCGCTATATTGTGCGCGGATTTTATGAAGAGGCAAAAGGCATTGCAAAAAAATACCAGGACTGTTTTGGAAAAGACAACTATTTCCTGGAATTACAGGATCATGGCATCCCGGATCAGAAGACGGTCAACCAGGGGCTTCTTCGGATCAGTCAGGAACTGGACATTCCCCTTGTCTGCACGAACGATATCCACTATACCTATGAAACGGATGTGGAGGCACACGATGTCCTTCTCTGTATCCAGACCGGTAAAAAGATTACGGATGAAGACCGTATGCGTTACGAGGGCGGACAGTTTTTCGTAAAAAGTGAGGAGCAGATGCGGAGTCTGTTTCCGTATGCAAAAGAAGCCGCAGACAACACGCAGAAAATCGCAGACCGCTGCCATGTCACACTCGAATTTGGCAATTACCAGATTCCAAAATATGCACCGCCGGAAGGCTATGACAGTGCGTGGACATTTCTGGATGCGCTGTGTGAGAAGGGATTTAAGGAAAAATATACGGACAATCCGGCGTACGATGAGACGCAGTGTGCAAAGATCCATGACGATATGGAATACGAGCTTGGCATTATCCAGAAGATGGGATTTGTCGAGTATATCTTAATCGTGTGGGATTACATCAACTGGGCGAAAACACATGACTGCTGGGTCGGACCGGGGCGTGGCTCCGGCGCGGGCAGCCGCGTGTGCTATTGTACCGGCATCACAAACATTGATCCGGTCAAATATAACCTCCTTTTTGAGCGTTTTTTAAATCCGGAGCGTGTGTCCATGCCGGATATTGACGTGGATTTTGAGTATGCGGAGCGTTCCCGCGTGATCGAGTACGTCACAGAAAAATATGGAAAAGATTCTGTGACACAGATTACGACCTTTGGTACGATGGCAGCCCGCGGTGTCATCAAGGCAGTTGGAAAAGCACTTGATTTTCCGTATGCGGAGATGGACCGCGTGGCAAAAATGGTGCCGATGGAACTAAACATTACGATTGACCGTGCCCTGCAGGTCAACCCGGAATTCCGCAGCCTCTATGATGGGGATGCACGTATGCACGAACTGATTGATATGGCAAAGCGTCTCGAAGGGTTGCCGAACCACACATCCGTACATGCGGCAGGGGTTGTGATCTATCCGGGAGAGGCGAGCAATTATGTGCCGCTGGGGCGTGCCAGTGACGGAACACCGACGGCAGAGTACAATATGGTACAGCTTGAGGAACTTGGTCTTTTAAAGATGGATTTCTTAGGACTCCGCACGCTTACCGTATTAAAAGATGCCGTCAAAAATGTAAAGGCATCCCAAGGCATCGACATTGACATCGATCATATCGATTTGAATGATAAAAAGGTGCTTGATTTTATCGGAACCGGGCGCACCGAGGGTGTGTTCCAGCTGGAGTCTGCGGGCATGCAGAACTTCATGAAAGAGTTAAAGCCGCAGAATTTTGAGGATATCGTTGCCGGAATCTCCCTGTACCGTCCGGGACCTATGGACTTTATTCCAAACTACATCAGGGGAAAAAATAATGCAGACACTGTTACTTACGTGACACCGGAATTGCAGCCGATTCTTGAGCCAACGTATGGATGTATCGTTTATCAGGAGCAGGTGATGCAGATCGTGCAGCAGCTTGCGGGGTATACGATGGGACAGGCGGACAACATCCGCCGCGCCATGAGCAAAAAAAAGCAGTATGTCATCGATGCGGAGCGGCAGAGTTTCGTCTACGGAGATTCAGAGCGCGGCATCAGGGGCTGCGTGGCAAACGGCATTGATGAGAAAGCGGCAAACAGTATTTACGATTCCATGGTGGATTTTGCAAAGTATGCGTTTAACAAATCCCATGCGGCAGCCTATGCGGTCATCAGTGTGCAGACCGCGTGGCTGAAGTTTTACTATCCGGTGGAATTTATGGCAGCACTTATGACGTCCGTGATTGACAATTCGGCAAAAGCCGCGGAGTATCTGCTGCATTGTAAGGAACTCGGTATTTCCGTGCTCCCGCCGGATATCAATGTGGGACAGGGAGAATTCACGGCAGAGGGAAATGCCGTGCGCTATGGTCTGTATGCCATTAAATCCCTGGGACGTCCAGTGATTGACAGTATCATCGGGGAACGCAAAAAAGGTGGTTCATACCGCACCCTGCAGGATTTCATTGAACGTACGGTGCAGCGGGACATCAACAAACGTGCGATCGAGAATCTGATCAAGGCAGGTGCCTGTGACGGGCTTGACGGTAACCGGCATCAGATGTCCATTGTCTATACGTCCATTGTAGATGATGTCGTGCGACGGAAAAAGACCGGGCTGGAAGGACAGATGAGCCTGTTTGATTTTGTCGGGGAGGAAGATAAAAAGGACTACGAAGTCCATTATCCGAATGTGGAGGAGTTCCCGAAGGAAGTGCTGCTTGGCTTTGAAAAAGAAGTGCTTGGGATTTATTTAAGCGGGCATCCGCTGGAAGATTACCTTGGTAAAATGAAGAAAAATGTCACGGCAAATGCAGCGGATTTTGTCAGGGAAGAGGAAAGCGGCACAATTCGTGTGACAGATAATATGCATGTGGTTGTGGGTGGCATGATTGCAGCAAAAACAGTTAAATATACAAGGAATAATCAGGCAATGGCATTTCTGACAGTGGAGGATCTGACCGGTTCTGTGGAAATTATTGTATTCCCAAAAGATTATGAGAGATACAACCGCTTTTTGAATGATGAGGAGAAGATTTTCGTAGTCGGACACGCAACGGTGGAGGAGGAACAGGACGGAAAAGTGATCTGCGAGCGGATCGTTCCGTTTGACGATACCAGAAAGGAACTCTGGCTGCAGTTTCCGACAAAGAGTGATTTTTCGGAGAAAGAACAGCAGGTGTATGATATTCTCCGGGATTCGGACGGAAATGATGAAGTGGTAATTTATATATCGGATGTCAAAGCATTTAAAAGATTGCCAAGAAACCGTGCGGTTGGTACAAATTCTGTGCTCTTGGCACGTTTGACGGAATTTCTGGGCGAAAAAAATGTAAAAGTTGTGGAAAAAGGCATTGAAAATCGCGCGTAATAAGTATAGAATAAAACAGATTAAAGAATTTCATTTTAATTTTAATAAATGGAGGATTTCACAATGGCGAAAGAGATTAACACAATTGGTGTACTGACCAGTGGAGGAGATGCCCCGGGAATGAACGCTGCAATCCGTGCAGTTGTCCGTCAGGCTTTATCCAAGGGAAAGAAAGTGAAAGGAATCAAGCGTGGATACGCTGGATTATTGAACGAAGAAATTATTGATATGAACGGACAGAGCGTTTCAGATACAATTTCCCGTGGTGGTACTATTTTACAGACTGCCCGTTGTATGGAGTTCACCACACCGGAAGGACAGCAGAAAGGTGCGGAGATCTGTAAGAAGCATGGAATTGATGCAATTGTAGTTATCGGTGGAGATGGTTCTTTCAAGGGTGCACAGAAGCTTGCTGCACTGGGAATCAATACCATTGGTCTTCCGGGAACCATTGATCTGGATATTGCATGTACTGATTATACCATTGGTTTTGACACCGCTGTTAATACAGCCATGGAAGCGATTGATAAGGTCCGTGATACTTCTACATCTCATGAGAGATGCTCAATTATTGAGGTTATGGGTCGTGGAGCCGGACATATCGCATTATGGTGCGGTCTTGCAAACGGTGCTGAGGAGATTCTTCTTCCGGAAAAATATGATTACGATGAGCAGCGTCTGATTGATCAGGTAGTCAACGCAAGAAAGAACGGAAAGCAGCACTATATTATTGTAAATGCTGAGGGTATCGGTCATTCACAGAGCATGGCAAAGCGTATCGAGGAAGCGACAGGTGTTGAGACACGCGCAACGATTCTCGGACATATGCAGCGTGGTGGAAGCCCGACATGTAAGGACCGTGTCTATGCAACCACAATGGGTGCAATGGCAGTTGACCTTCTCTGCGAAGGAAAGAGCAACCGTGTCATTGGACATAAGGGTGGCAAGTTTGTAGATTTCGACATTGATGAAGCTTTGGCTATGAAGAAAGATGTCGATGAGTACATGTACGAAATCTCAAAGACACTGGTATAGTTATTCCTTTTATTGGAGAACATAGTGCGGCAGGGAATTCTCTCTGCCGCATTTTTAGGTTTGAAATCAATGGGATTTTCAAGGAGACGGGCAATGGACAACACCAAGGAAATTCTCACACTGGCAGTAGAAATCGGGGACGCGATGCTGCGGTGTGGAGCAGAAATTTACCGGGTGGAAGATTCTGTGATACGCATATTGGAAGCTTTTGGCCTGGATGATTTTGATGCTTATGTTTTATCCAACGGAATTTTTGCAAGTGCAAATGAGAGCAGGGAGGATGCCTGCAGTGTGGTAAGGTATGTTCCTCTTTCGGCAACCCATCTGGGGAAACTCGCTGCTTTAAATCAGCTGACCCGAGATATCTGTAATCATAAATGTTCGGTTGCAGAGGCATCAGAGCGGTTGAAACAGTGCAAAAACATTCCGGTTTATGCGAATGCGGTACAGTTACTGGCATGTGGAATCGGTTGTGCAGCGTTTACCTTCATGTTTGGAGGGCATCTGTCGGAAGCACTGTATGCATTTTTTGTAGGGCTGATAGAGCAGCTGGCATTGTTTGTGTGCCGGAAGCGTAAAGTTTCCAGATTTTTAACGAATGTATATGTCAGTCTGCTGATCTCTTTGCTTAGTCTGCCAGCGGCCGCGGGTGTGATACCTGTTTTGCATGACAAAGTGGTGATCGGGGCAATTATGCCGTTAGTACCTGGAATTGCACTGACAACATCCATTCGTGATTTTTATAATGGCGATTATTTGTCCGGAACGATCCATCTGATTGATGCACTTCTTACGGCACTTTGCATTGCAGTGGGCATTGCACTGCCGATTCTGTTGTTGCGATATGGAGGAAATTTACCGGTATGAGTTATGTGCTTCAGTTTTTTATTGCAGCGATTGCCACGGTTACTTTTGCCATTTTGTTTGCGGCACCCAAAAAAGAACTGATTTTTTGCGGTATTTCGGGCGGGCTTGCCTGGCTGGTTTATTTTATTTTGTACAGGCAGTCGGGGAATGTGGTTTTGGGCAGTCTAGTGGCAACCTTTGTTTTGACAATTTTAAGTCGTATTCTGGCAGTAGCAAGATGCAATCCTGCCACGATTTATCTGGTATCCGGGATTTTCCCACTGGTTCCGGGAGCCGGTATCTATTATACGGCATATTATCTGATATCCGGAATGCCGGCAAAATGCTCGGCAAAAGGGCTGGAAACTTTTGAGATTGCCCTGGCCATTGTATTTGGGATTATTTTTGGCTTCTCGATTCCGGAAACACTGTTTCATAAAAGGAAACAGTAAGTAATGGGAAAGGATTGTACGGATGATATGATTACAAGCAGTGCAAATCAGCAGATGAAACATCTGTCACAGCTGATGAAAAGGGCGAAAGAACGAAAAAAAGAACAGGTCTTTGTTGTGGAAGGAATAAAGATGTTTCAGGAAGCACCGGCGGATACGGTGGTGTCTGTCTACGTGTCGGAAAGTTTTCTGGAAAAACCGGAACATGAAAAATGTCTGCAGGGATACCGGTATGAGGTCGTGAGTGATGCGGTATTCCGGGAAATTTCGGATACACAGACTCCGCAGGGAATCCTTGCGATTGTCCGCATGCCGAAGTATGATCTGCCCGATCTTTTGCAGGGGGATCGCACGCATCTTTTAATTCTTGAGAGCGTGCAGGATCCGGGAAATCTAGGAACGATGGTGCGCACCGGAGAGGGTGCCGGCATCACGGGAATTATAATGAATAAAACGACGGTGGATCTGTTTAACCCGAAAACCATACGCTCGACGATGGGAAGTATCTACCGTGTTCCGTACCTGATCACGGAGCATCTGCCGGATCTGCTTGATGAGCTGCATAAGGAGAATATCCGATTGTATGCGGCACATTTAAAAGGAGATACATATTATGATGCCTTTGATTTTACCGGGGCATGTGGCTTCCTGATTGGAAATGAGGGGAACGGTCTGTCTGATGAAATTGCAGAGTGTGCGGATTGCTATCTGAAGATTCCCATGGAGGGAAAGGTGGAGTCGCTGAATGCAGCCGTTTCCGCAGCACTTTTGATGTATGAATGTAAGAGACAGCGGGGAGAGCACAATGAAAATATGGTTTAAAATCTGGGAAAACACACACTTATTAAAATCGGAAACCATAGAAGATGATACGGAGGATACACGTACACATAAGATTTTTCATGCGCTTGAAGAAGTCTGTCTGAAGTGGGATCTGGGAAAACCGATCTGGTTTGATGCGAATATAGCGGAATTTCAAAGGCATGCGCGAACGAGGTTTGGCAAGGACAATTTTGTGGAGGAAACAGAATTTGATTATCTGGAGATACAGGTGATAGACGAAGATTAAAAAAATATTAAATTTGTTGCTTTCTGCGTACAGAACGTGTTTCTTGTGATATGATAATACTGTATGGGAAAGCACGTTAATACATGTGTGAGGTCTGCTTTCGCATTTATGAAAGGAATGTCTGCCATTGTGGCAGGAAAGAGGAGGAATGACATGGGAACATCGCAGATGCTGGGGGAAGATATTGATAGTTGGGAAACTATGATGTTTTTATATAATTCTGCACTGAAAGAGGTGGGAACAAAACTTGAGATTTTAAATGACGAGTTTGTTCATATACATAAGTACAATCCGATTGAATATATTAAGTCGAGGATTAAAACACCGGAAAGTATTGTAAAAAAATTAAAGCGTGACGGATATGAGAGTACGATCGAGAATATGAGAAATTATATTAACGATATTGCAGGAATCCGTATTGTCTGCTCGTTTACTTCGGATATTTACCGTCTTGCAGAGATGATTGGAAAACAGAATGACCTGACCGTGATCTGTGTAAAAGACTATATCAAAAATCCGAAAGTCAGCGGTTACAAGAGTTTCCATATGCACGTGACGGTTCCTATCTTTTTATCGGACCGTGTGGTTGATACAAAGGTGGAAATCCAGATCCGCACCATTGCAATGGATTTCTGGGCAAGTCTGGAGCACAAGATTTATTATAAATTTGAGGGGCATGCCCCGGAATATATCAGCCGGGATCTGCGTGCCTGTGCAGAAATTGTTTCAAACCTCGATGCAAAGATGCTGCAGCTGAATGAAGCAATTTTAGAAGAAAAGGAAAAAGAGGAACAGAAGAAAAAGGAAGAATAGTTACGAAGAATAAAACTATTACGGAACAGTCGGAAAGAAGGGAATGTTATGGTACCTTCCATTGCACGTCAGAGTGTGATTTTAAAATGTAATATGCAAAAATCCGTGATGCTTGGAAACTACGAATTTTTCTATGCTGCGGGATTGATGAGAAAATTATACAACATAGAGATCCGGACAGATATGGAACCGGAACAGATTCTGGAAGCGATTCTGCAGATGCAGGATAATCTGGCTCCGCAGAGTGAACAGGAAAAATATCTGATACAGATCATAAAGAATTATGAGCCGTCAGCGGATCATGATGCACAGATGGATGAGCTGTTTGCCTGGGGAGAACAGGAACCTGACATGTGGCAGGTCACGACATCGTTCCATCCGGTTATAAGGTAACTATGAGCGATAGTTACCTTATATTTTTGCAATTTTTGTACATACTACAAGTAATTTTAAAAGAAAGATGAGGATGTATGAAATGAGTAAGATGACTCTGAAACAGGAAGAAGTGCGCAATCAGGAGTATAATGAGTATGTCGAACAGATGACACCGAAACATAATCTGTGGGCAAATATGGGAAAAGCCTTTTTGCTGGGGGGAGGTATCTGCCTGTTGGGACAGATTATTTTACAGATTGCAGCCGGGGTATTCGGACTTAAGGCAGAGGATGCCGCTCTTTGGTGCAGTTTACTTCTTGTTCTTCTTTCGGTGATCCTGACGAGCTGTAATGTATATGGGATTCTTGCCAACTGGGGAGGCGCAGGGGCATTGGTTCCGATTACCGGATTTGCAAATGGCGTGTGTGCTTCTGCGGTGGAATTCCAGAAAGAGGGACAGGTATTTGGTATCGGATGCCAGATTTTTAAGATTGCCGGTCCGGTGATTTTGTATGGAATTTTTTCAAGCTGGGTGCTGGGATTGATTTACTGGCTATTTTAAATTCGGTGGTATCTATGTTGATAAAATCCATGTAAAAGATACCAGTGAGGTATCTATATACTGAAAATTTAATGTTCAGATACCGTGTTTTATCATCAAGTGATTTAACAGGATGCTTTTCAATTATATTTTTTCCGCGTACTTTTCCTGAATTTGCACATACTACCGTAGAGAATAAGTAATCAAAGAGGTGCAGAATGAAAGAAAAACGGGAAATAGTTTATCTGAAGGCAGACCGCAACAGTGTCTGCCATGATCCAAAAATAAAGATACAGGATGTGATGTCTGTACAGTGTGCAGATTCTGCAATCTGTGCCGGAATAAAAAATAAAACACTGTATACGTTTAAGAAAAACGATGACCAGAAAAAAGAAGGAAAAAAGAAAAAACGAATGGAAGTATTTTCGATGCTAAATGTGATCGAACGGATACAGACGGATTACCCGGATGTGGAAATTGTTAGTATCGGGGAACAGGATTTTGTGGTGCAATTGTTAGATGCACCGATGGCACCGAAATGGCTGGAGACGCTTAAAGTTGTTGTGATGGTTGTAGTAATCTTTCTTGGAGCGGCATTTACGATTATGGCATTTAACAATGACGTGTCCGTGGGGGAAGTGTTCAACCGGTTTTATCAGCAGGTGATGGGAAAAGAAAAACCGAAAGTATCAGAAATCGAAATTTTTTACTGTCTTGGACTGGCAGTGGGAATTTTGGTATTCTTTAACCATATCGGAAAGAAAAAAATTACTTCAGATCCGACACCGATTCAGGTTGAGATGCGAAAGTATGAACAGGATGTCGATATGGCGTTTATAGAGAACGCGGGAAGAAAGGGGCATGAACACGATGTTTCTTAGACACATTTTTATGGCGGGCCTTGCGACAGCCTGCGGCATTGCGGTTTCTGCCGGAACGTTTGCGTTTCTTCTGGTGATCGGGGTCATTCCGCGCATGATCAAACGCTGCAATTTTGGAGAACGGATACTGATGGTCGAAAATACGGTTATACTGGGGGTATTGACCGGTGCCGTATTTTCTGTGGTGGAGTGGAAGGCACAGCTGCCGTATCCGTGGCTGGCGCATGTCATTTTGGGCGCTTATGGAACTGCAGCGGGAATTTTTGTGGGATGTATTGCGGTGGCACTGGCAGAAATATTAAATACTTTTCCGATCCTGTTCCGGCGTCTGTATATCAACCGTGGACTCAGTGGTGTTATGATTGCCATGGCACTGGGGAAAATGGCTGGTTCTTTTTATTATTTCTTTTTTGGTTACGGGCTTCCAAAATATTGGTAAATCCATATTTTCTAATTGCAATCTTCTTTGTGACTGGCGTATAATAAAAGGTATGATTAGTTTCAGGAGGATTTTAAATGGGCAGATATGCATTGGATATGGAAAAATATGCAGATTTGGCAAGGACTGCATCTGCTGAGGGATGCGTGTTATTGAAAAATGACAACAGTACCCTGCCACTTAAAAAAGGAGATAAAGTTGCTGTATTTGGGCGCATGGCGTTTCATTATTACAAGAGCGGACTTGGCTCGGGCGGACTGGTAAATACACGCTATGTGGTTGGAATCCTTGATGCGCTGCGCGCCTGCAAAGATATTGCGCTGGATGAAGAACTGATTGGGATCTACGAAAAATGGATCAAAGACCATCCATATGACGAAGGTGAGGGATGGGGGCTGGTTCCGTGGTCACAGGAAGAAATGCCCGTGACGGAAGAGATGCTTCAAACCGCATCCGGGGATGATGTGGCACTGGTGATTCTTGGACGTACGGCGGGGGAAGACCAGGACAATACGGACAAGCCGGGCAGTTATAAGTTGACACGGACAGAAGAAGACCTGATCCGTAAAGTGAGCAGTCAATTTTCACGCACGGCCGTTATTTTAAATGTGGGAAATATCATTGATATGAAATGGGTCAGAGAATTTGATCCGGCAGCGATACTCTATGCATGGCAGGGAGGTCAGGAAGGTGGAAACGGTGTCTGTGATGTACTTATGGGGCGTGTGAATCCGTGCGGAAAACTGACCGATACGATTGCAGAGGATATCAGTGACTATCCATCCACGTCAAATTTCGGGGATTTACAGAAAAACTATTATAAAGAAGATATCTATGTGGGATATCGGTATTTTGAGACATTTGCCAAAGATAAAGTTTTGTATCCGTTTGGATATGGATTGTCGTATACTTCTTTTTCCGTGCAAGCGTCTGCAGAAGAAAAGGACGAGCATACGGTCTGTGTAAAGGCAACAGTGAAAAATACCGGAACAAAACCGGGGAAAGAAGTGCTTGAAGTATATGCCAAAGCCCCACAGGGGGTACTGGATACACCGGTGCGTGTTCTTTGTGGATTTGCAAAGACAAAGGAACTGGCAGCAGGGGAAGAAGAGCATATTATTCTGGAGATTCCGAAAAATACATTTGCCTCCTATGATGACAGTGGTGTAACCGGACACAGGGACTGTTTTGTGCTGCTGGAGGGTACTTATACCATTTATGTGGGAACCGATGTGCGGACGGCACAAAAGACAGGCAGTTATCCGCAGACGTTTACGGTGATTGAACAGCTTGAGGAAGTCTGTGCACCGCAGAAACCGTTTGCCCGTATGACAAGAAAGCCGGGTGATGTGATCGGATATTCCGATACACCGGAACGGATCTATGGTCCGTATGACCGCGTGGAAAAACCGGCAGAGATTTCACAGACTGGCGATAAAGGCTATCGTCTGGAAGATGTATATGACAAAAAGATTTCCATGGAGACATTTGTGGCACAATTATCGGACGAGGATCTGATTATGCTGTTCCGCGGAGAAGGCATGTGCAGTCCGAAGGTGACTCCGGGTACTGCAGCGGCATTTGCAGGACTGACTCCGTCTTTGAGGAAGTTTAGAATTCCGGCAGAATGTGCATCGGACGGACCATCCGGAATACGTATGGACTGCGGAACAAAGGCGTTTTCCCTTCCGAACGGAACGCTGCTCGGATGTACATTTAACTGTGAATTGGTGCGTCAATTATATGAAATGACAGGGCTTGAACTACGGTTAAACCGTGTAGATACATTGCTCGGACCGGGATTGAATATTCACAGAAATCCGTTGAACGGACGAAACTTTGAGTATATTTCCGAAGATCCGTTTTTAACCGGAAAAATGGGAGCCGCACAGCTGCAGGGACTTAATATTGCAGGTTCCACAGGAACCATCAAACATTTTGCGGCAAACAATCAGGAAACGAAACGACATGAGGCAGATTCGATTATTTCCGTGCGGGCACTGCGGGAAATTTATCTGAAGGGATTTGAAATTGCGGTAAAAGAAGGACCGGCCCGCTCTGTTATGACTACCTATGGCCCGGTCAACGGGGTGTGGACTGCAGGAAGTTATGATCTCAATACCATTGTATTGCGCAAAGACTGGGGATTTTCCGGCATCGTTATGACCGACTGGTGGGCAAAGGCAAACCATGAGGGACAGCCATCGGATCCGCGTATACATGCGGTCATGGCAGCGGCACAGAATGATGTATATATGGTGACTGCAGATGCGCAGGATATGCAGCAGGATGATATGCTCGAAGAATTCCAGAAGGGAAATCTTACGAGAGGACAGCTGCAGAGAAATGCCATCAATATATTGCAGTTTGTACTAAAATCCCCGGCGATGCTTTATGAGATGGATAGGATTTCTCCGGAAGAACTTAAAGACCGGAAGAATGCTGCAAAAGATGATCCGGATGTCTCAAAGATGATGAAATTTGTGGCAGATGAACAGGGAAACATCCGCATTTCCGGTGGCGGCTGGGATACACATCAGGGAAAAGAAATACTTGCGGATCTGGATATGAAAGCCGGAAGTTATGAACTGCAGATGAAAGTGAAATCAAATCTGGATGATCTGGCACAGCTTCCGGTAACAGTATATCTGGATAATATCATCAAAGGAACACTGTCATTTAGGGGATCGAAAGGGCAGTGGGTGACACAGCAGATCCGGTTTGATACATTCGAGGGACATCATTATATGAAATTATATTTTGGGGCAACCGGACTTACGGTAGATCATATAGCGTTTCAGCTGTCCGGGGGCGCAGACAAGGAGCAGTAAGACATGAATGTTTTAAAGGTAAAAAAGGGAGAAACGCTTGCCAGAAAACAGGACAAGGTGATGGAATGGTATCTGATTCAGGAGGGATCGGTGATCCGGCAGTTTGCATTTGCAGAGATCATTATGCACCGGAATGCAATTGTGGGTATTCTCGAGAACGAATGGTTTGCCTGCGATTATGTGGCAAATGAAGATACGACATTGATTGTGATTCCATGTAAAAATGCACAGGATCTGCGGAAGATTTTGTCCGAACATGAGAATTTCCGCCCGATTTTTTTGCGTACGGCAGTGGAACAGCGGCATCAGGCACTGTGTCTGTATGCCAGTCTGCAGAAAAAATGCATGCTTTTACATAATGCTGCGGAAACGTTGTACAGCGAATACAAAAATCTGTGCAGCGAGAAGCTTCTTGATGAACAGGATTTTCCACGTATGGAACAGTTTGCAGCTTTAAAAATGCAGCACCGTGCGGAAAACTGGGAGATTGCAAACAGTAACAGTCTGGTCCGGAGTTATCTGAAAGAATATATGCAGCTGATGATCAAAGATGACAGTCTGTGTGTGGGAGCAATCATGGAGGCGGCGGCACAGATGCGCCGTGTGACACAGGGAATCGGCGAGATGGTAAATTATCTGCAGTACAACAGGGATATTTTATTTTCAGATTCCAGAGATGATATTTTTCATCTGTTTTTTGCAATGGCAGTCCAGCAGTCGCAGAAAAAGCAGGACATTTCCGAGATCAAAAAGCGTCTGTTAAATATGGTGGATGTCATGACAAAGCTTGATGTATACGACAAAAAGCAGATGGCGGAGGCACATGAGCTCTGCGAGAATTACGACTTTACCAAGGAGTCCGAAGGCCGTATCAATATTATGCGTGAGGATTGTATTGCACATATTATGGAGTATGCAGGATATGGCAGCGATATGATCAGGGATTTCCACAGCATTGTGCAGCAGTACCGGGAGCTGCCGGATATGATGTCTACAGACAATGAGGCGAGACAGCTGCGCAGGGAAATCACAAAGGTCTTTTACGATATTTATACCAAGGCGTTTATGAGATCAGTTGAGGAACTGGTCAAGCCGTCACCGATCATGATGATGTTTTTCAATTTTGGGTTTATGGATGCGGAGGTGCTGGGGGAAACTAACACAAATGCACTGTATAATCTGACGGATTCGCTTGGATTGTTTCATTCTGCAAATGTCTATACGGTTTATGACTGGCTGGTACAGATTTATCAGGGAAAGAAAGAACCGTCCCGCAATGAATTTGACCAGGATTTCAATGCATTTCTGCTGGAAGAAAAGAGAACTGGGAATATTACGGAAGAGCAGATGCAACAGTATAAAAATGACCGCAGGCAGAAAGTACAGTTTGAGATCCGCAATATGTTTACCTCCGGAAACCGTGTGACCTATGGCCGTGTGACTACATTCTGTCCGGTTCTGATGGAAGAGGATTTCATCAATACCGTGGAAAAGATGGCAGTTACCGCAGAAAAAATTGCCGATGCCATCAATAAGGTGCGCTGTGTGGATTATTCTGCACTCTATCATGATGTCATGTTTTCCGATCCGGATCGCGGAATCAATCAGGAATGGATCAAAAAGGAGATTCTGCCGGATGTGATTCTGATGCCAAATGCCGGAACCCGTACCCTGATGTGGCAGGAGACATCCGGTGCCAAGATTGATACACCGGCGCGTTTCCTGTTTCCGATTTTTTCCGCAGTGGATCTCGATGATCAGATGGTGGAATGTATCGGCCGATACCGCTGGGAGATCTGCAGACGTGTGCAGGGTGTATACTGGAACGATATCCGGGAGAAATCGCTTACGGCGGAGTACTGTGATTTTATTCAGTATTATCGCAAAAATTCAGATCTTTCCGCAGATGCAAAGGAAAAGATCAAGACTGCACTGTCCCGTGCGCGCAACAGTTACCGTGAGGTATTTGTCAAGGATTATCAGGCGTGGATGAAGTATGAGTCACAGGGAAGTTTCCGACTGAATAAAGTGGCAAGAGATATTCTGGTAAGGTATTGTCCGTTTGCAAAGGATATCCGCCAGGGACTGGCCACCAATCCACAGTATCAGAATGCATTTCACAGACTTGATGCGGAAAACAGAAAGAAACTGCAGCGGTTTCGTTCTGTTTACGATAAATATGAAGCAGCCGGCGGAGAGATCACACCGGATCTGAAAGAAAATCTGCGGTTTTATCAGATGTAGGAACGGATATGGAATATATAGCTTATGTAGAGACCCCGTATAAAGAAAAATTTGGAATTCCCAGACAGAGCGGGCTGGCGGAGAGCACCTGTGGAGAGATCATTTTCACACCGAAATTCCGGAATCCGGATGCAGTGCGTGGAATCGAAGAGTTTTCCCACCTGTGGCTTCTCTGGGAGTTTTCTAGGGCAAAGCAGGATACCTTTCATGCAACGGTAGCACCTCCCCGTCTGGGAGGAAAAGAAAAACGGGGCGTGTTTGCCACACGTTCCCCCTTCCGCCCGAATTCGATCGGTCTTTCATGCGTGAAACTTGAAAAAGTGCGCATCGATCAGAAGCTTGGACCGGTTCTTACGGTTTCCGGGCTGGATCTGCTTGATCACACACCGCTTTTTGATATCAAACCGTATCTGCCGTACGTGGATGCCCATCCGGAGGCAAAAAACGGTTTTGCGGAAGAATTCCGGGAGTTTCAGATACCGGTAGTATTTCCGGAGGAATTGCAGGCACAGATTCCGGAACATCTGCGAGGACCGCTTCTTGAGGTTCTTGCACAGGACCCCAGGGCAGCATACAACAAAAAGCCGGATTATATCTACGGGATGGCATTTGATGATTATGACATCCGGTTTACGGTGGCAGAGGGAATTCTGACGGTAAAAGAGGTCACAAGGCGCACGCAGGAGTGGAAAAAAGTCAAGTGAGAGTTGCGCTTGCGTGTGGAAAGTCTTATAATAGAACCATCAAAAGTCAAAAACGCGAAGAAATTCGTGTAGTAGTGAGGTAAGAGGATGAAAGAGTTAAAAGAGTACATTCGCAGTATCCCGGATTTCCCGGAGAAGGGAATTATTTTCCGTGATGTCACAAGTGTACTGCAGGATGCAGATGCACTGAAGCTTTCCATTGATGAACTGGCAAAACGCTTGGAGGGCGTTGATTTTGATGTGATCGCCGGAGCAGAATCCAGAGGTTTTATCTTTGGGGCACCACTTGCTTATGTCATGCATAAGCCGTTTGTACCGATTCGTAAAAAAGGAAAACTGCCGTGTGAGACAGTTGAAAAAACATATGATCTGGAGTATGGTACGGCAACGATTGAAATGCATAAAGATGCCGTTAAAAAAGGAGAAAAGGTTGTACTTTTGGATGATCTGATTGCAACCGGCGGAACCATGAAAGCTGCTGCAGAACTGGTAGAGGAACTTGGCGGTGAAGTGGTAAAGATGCTGTTTCTCATTGAGTTGAGCGATCTTAACGGACGGGAAGTTTTAAAGGACTATGACGTGGAATCTGTCGTACAGTTCGAGGGAAAATAAAACCTGGTTTGAGACAGGCGTAAAAGAATGGATGAAAGCCCTTCACGCTATGGGGCACACGATGGTGTGTCCTGTGGTTGTGGGGGGCTTTCTAATATTTGATTGTAAATAAAAAGGTAATTTGTTATTATAATTCTATGATGTATTTGTTTATGAAATTGAATGATGAAACTGAAATAGTGCATTCTGATATGAAAGAAGATGGAACTGTAAAAGTTTATATTGAAACTCCGGATGAAAAAGATGGATTTCATAATATGACTTATTATTTGCCGACTTATGAAGTAAAAGATGTCAATGGATATTCTGACAAACAGGTTGAAAAATTTGTTGAGATTATAAAATCTAAGGCACATTTAATTATAGAATTGGCAAAAGAATATGGTACACCAAAAGGGTCAGAATAGAGGAAATACCGATATTTATATTGAATACAAGGTAAAACCAGTGTCAGCAAAGCCGGACAGAAAGTGACAGATACCCGACAGAAGTATCCGTTTACATCTCAGCTTTTATCTCATCTTCCGTAGCTTTCATGGCATCAAGAGTCATGGTAAGCAGTTTATCGAGTTCCCAGCCCAGCTGATCGGCACCGCGCTCGATGACTTCCCGGGAACAGCCGGCAGCAAATCCTTTGCTCTTGTATTTTTTCTTAAGGGATTTAAGCTCCATATCCTTTGTGCTTTTGGATGGGCGCATAAGTGCAGCAGCCCAGATAAGACCGGTAAGCTCATCGGCGGCAAACAACACTTTTTCCATTTCGTGTTCTGGTGCAACATCTACTGTGATGCCATAGCCGTGGGACACAACCCCATGTATGATATCCTCGCTGACTCCGCCGGCGCGAAGAAGTTCCGGTGCTTTGATGCAGTGCTGATTTGGATATAGTTCGAAATCAATGTCGTGGAGTAAGCCTACAATCCCCCAATATTCCGCATCGTCACCATAGCCAAGCTCATTTGCATACCATTTCATAACAGCTTCTACGGTAAGTGCATGCTGTATATGAAAAGGATCGTTATTATATTTTTTAAGCAGGTCAAAGGCCTGATCTCTAGAAATGTGCTCCATTTTATAATCCTCTTTTCCTAGCAATATAGTATGACTTAAATATTGTAATATTTTTGGAGCAAAAAGTCAAATTAAGATATGGATACATAACAAATTGTGGTGCAGAGAGCAGATGATAATTATATAAGAATAAAACCGCACGACCTGTACATACTATCAGAAAAACAAAGTAAGGAGAGACAGTATGGATCAGCAGGTTGGATCAGGGAGTCTTTGCTTTGCAAAGGCTCCTTTTATTATTGGAACAGCATCTGTGGTTGGAACCAAAGAGGGGGAAGGTCCCCTGGCAGATGCCTTTGACTGTATCGGACCGGATGATAAATTTGGTCAGCAGACATGGGAGGCCGCAGAGAGCAGTCTGCAGAAAGAAGCATTGACGCTTGCCCTCGGGAAAGCAGATCAAAAGCCGGAAGATATGAGGTACCTGTTTGCCGGAGATCTGCTTGGACAGCTGATTGCCTCATCATTTGGATTAAAAACGTTTGAAATTCCACTGTTTGGACTGTACGGGGCATGTTCCACATGTGGAGAAGCGCTGGCACTTTCTGCAATGACGGTAGCGGCCGGATATGCGGATCGCGTGGCGGCAGTCACTTCAAGCCATTTTGCCAGCGCGGAAAAACAGTTCCGTTTTCCGCTGGAATACGCAAACCAGCGTCCGGTAAGTGCCACATGGACAGTGACCGGAGGCGGTGCATTTATTCTGTCAAAAGAGGCGAAGCAGCCGCTGGCAAAGGTGGCGGGGGTCACAACCGGAAAGATTGTAGATTACGGAATCAAAGATTCCATGAATATGGGAGCCGTGATGGCACCGGCAGCCGCCGAGCTGATTGCACAGAATCTTACGGATTTTAAACGAAAACCGGAAGATTATGACCGGATTATCACGGGAGACCTGGGAGAAGTCGGTCAGCAGATTCTGTTTGATCTGCTGCTGAAAAAAGGCATGGATATCCGCAAGCAGCATGAGGACTGTGGCATGTTAATTTTTGATTCACAGACACAGGGAACCGGTTCCGGAGGATCGGGATGCGGATGTGCAGCCTCGGTGCTGAGTGCGCATTTCCTGCCAAAGCTGGCAAGCGGGGAACTGGAAAGAATACTCTTTGTGCCGACAGGCGCGCTGCTTTCTACGGTCAGTTTCAATGAAGGACAGACAATACCAGGGATTGCACACGGTGTTGTGCTGGAAAGCTGTGTTTCATCCGCAAAAAAGGAGGGATAAGGATATGCAGTATGTAATTGCATTTGTAACAGGGGGAATGATCTGTGCACTGTCACAGATCCTGATGGAAAAAACAAAAATGCTTCCGGGACGTATCATGGTTCTTTTGGTCTGCCTTGGGGCCATCCTTGGATTTGTGGGGATCTATGAGCCGTTTTCCAAATGGGCGCAGGCGGGCGCGAATGTGCCGCTTCTGGGATTTGGAAACAATCTCTGGAAGGGGGTCAAAGAGATGGTGGACAAGAAAGGATTTATCGGTATTTTTCTGGGCGGTTTTAAAAACTGTGCGGCAGGGCTTTCCGCAGCACTCGTTTTTTCTTATATTGCCTCCCTGCTCTGCCAGCCAAAGATGAAAAAGCACTAGCAAATCTGGAAAATTCTGTTGTATAATAAATGGGAATTTTGCACACACTAGCTCTGTAGATCAAATAAAAGGAGATATGTGTGATGAAAAAATTAAAAGTTCTGATGATGGGCGGAATGCTTGCAGCAGGGATCTGTCTGTTTGCGGCCTGTGGTACAGCAAATGATGACGGAACGAACAATGGTGTAAACGATACTTCCAATACACAGGTTACTACACAGGAAAATATTCCGGGAACGGACAATACGACTGGAAATGGTACAACAGACAATAATACGGATGCCGGAAATTCCCAAAACGATGGCAATGTCGGAAAAGATATCGGGGATGTGGGAAAAGATGTCGTGGATGGTGTGAAAGATGCCGGTGATGCTGTGGCAGATGGCGTGGATGATGCAATTGACGCGGTAGATCCGGATGCAGACACAAACAATGGCGGTAAGACCAATACCGGACGTTAGACAGGATTACCTATGAAAAAAGAAACTTACGTTAAAATGACCCAGCCGTTTCGGGATGACCCGAAACGTGCGCGGGCGTTACATAGAGCAAATAAAATATTGACGGTTGTGATTTTTGTGGCATATCCATGCCTGCTTCTGTGGCTGCTGTGGCAGAAGGATATGCGGCTATATAAAGCCATCTGTGTGCCGCTGGACGGATTTATTATTGTGACGGTTGTGCGGGCCTGGATCAACCGGAAACGGCCGTATGAAATATTTGAACTGCCATCTGTGATTCCAAAAGATACGAAAGGACATTCCTGGCCGAGCCGGCATGTGTTTTCCGCGGCAGTGATTGCGTTTACGTTCTGGTTTGTGTGCCCGGCTGTGGGGATTGTATTTTTGCTTATGACAGTTGCTATTGCATGGATCCGGGTAGTTTCTGGAGTGCACTTTATCAGTGATGTAGTGGCGGGATTTCTTTTTGCTGCGTTTTTTTCTTTGTTTTTTTAGTGTGGTTTTCACCGGCTATGCCGGAAAAATTACTGGCTTTCTTTCCGGAACTGGCGCGGTGTCATGCTGTATTTTTGTTTGAACACCCGGTTAAAATAGGAAAGATTTTCAAAACCGGATTCCGCCGCAATATCCAGAATGGAGGAGTCGGAAGTTGTCAGCAGACGCGAGGCGATTGTCAGGCGGTAGTCCCGCAGATAGTCCACGAAAGACGTTCCCATAGTTTCTTTGAAATACCGCATAAAATGAGATTCGGAAAAATCAACGGTTGCCGCGATGTCGGCAATCGTTATTTTTTGCATGTAATTATTTTCAATGTATTTTAAAACAATTTTCATTTTATCAAGCGTTTTGCGGTTACTGCCTGTCGTTAAGTTTCGGCAGCGGTTGTCTAAAATAAAGAAAAACTGGTACAACTGACTTTTGATGTACAGTTCATAGCCCTGTGGTTTGGTCTTGCTGATTTCGTCACAGGCATCAATTGGCATGATGACATCTGTGTAATAAGGATAGACAGGGGTGAAGATGGTTGGAACCGTGACTTTTCCGCTCATAAGAGGAAGAAGAAAATCGGTGGCAGTCACATCGTTCTGCCGTGGAATCAGCATACTCGGATTAAAGATGATATTTTCATATTCCATGAAGGCATCTTCCAGCTGGTCAATGGAGTGGAGCTGTCCCGGAAGAATAAGAACCAGAGTCGGACCTTTTACTTTGTATTCCCGGAAATCTACCGTAATGCGTCCCATCCCCTTTTTGATGTAGATCAGTTCCAGTTCATCGTGCCAGTGCAGCGGTACACGCGGAAAATCCAGTGGGATCGAGCATAGATATGTATTATAAGGGAAGATGATATCCCCATGTGTGATGGTTTCGTGATAATTTTCATATTCAAGTATATTCATATCTTTATTTTAGCAGAATTGTCCTATGACTGTAAAGGACAAAAACGACAGAAAACGCATGAAACAGGCGAAAACGCAGGATATGCAGGCACTGTGGAAATGTACCAAGACAGGTGGCACGAAATTGGTGGAATTTAACAGCTGGGGGTTATTTGAATATGAAAAATGATAGAATAGTATCAGTTTTTGCTTGAATACGACAAGAAATCAGCAGGAAAAAATCATATACTGAGTACATCAAAACAACACGAAATCTTGTGGGAGGGAAAATACATGACTTTAGCAAAAGCAGTATCCATGAAGTATAACAAGACCATTGAGAAGTGTTCCAATGAAGAAATTTATTATGCACTTCTTGACATGACAAAGCAGATGGCAGAGGACAAGGTCAGCAATGAGGGAAAAAAGAAGCTGTACTACATCTCTGCAGAGTTTTTGATCGGAAAGCTTTTGTCCAACAACCTGATCAACCTTGGCATTTATGACAGTGTAAAATCCGAACTTGAAGCATCCGGAAAGAATATCGGTGAGATTGAGGAGATCGAACTTGAGCCTTCACTCGGAAATGGCGGACTTGGACGTCTGGCAGCATGTTTCGTAGATTCCATCGCAACACTCGGATTAAACGGTGACGGTGTCGGATTAAATTATCACTACGGATTGTTCAAACAGGTATTTGATCACAATCTGCAGAAAGAGACTCCAAACCCATGGATCACACCGGACAGCTGGCTGACAAAGACCGATATCACCTATCCGGTACAGTTCGGCGGATTTACCGTACAGTCCAGATTATATAACATTGATGTTGTCGGATACAACAACCGTACGACAAAGCTTCGTCTGTTCGATATCGAAACGGTGGATGAGAGCATTGTTGGAGATACCATTGATTTTAACAAAGATGACATTGCAAAGAACCTGACCTTATTCCTGTATCCGGATGATTCCGATGATAAGGGACGTCTTCTGCGAGTATATCAGCAGTATTTCATGGTAAGCAATGCCGCAAGACTGATTCTTGATGAGGCAGTTGAGAAGGGATCAAACCTGCATGATCTGGCAGATTATGCGACCGTTCAGATCAACGATACCCATCCGTCCATGGTTATCCCGGAGCTGATCCGTCTGTTACAGGAGCGTGGAATTCTTATGGATGAGGCTGTATCTATTGTATCTAAGGTTTGTGCATACACCAACCACACAATCCTTGCAGAAGCACTTGAAAAATGGCCGATCGGATTCCTTGAGAAAGCAGTTCCTCAGCTGATGCCGATCATCCGCGAATTGGACAACCGTGTACGTGCAAAGGTTTCCGATGAAAGCACCTATATTATCAAAGACGGTCTGGTACACATGGCACATATGGATATCCACTACGGATACAGTGTTAACGGTGTTGCATACCTGCACACAGAGATCTTAAAGAACAGTGAGTTAAATAACTTCTACAAGCTCTATCCGGAGAAGTTTAACAATAAGACAAACGGAATCACATTCCGCCGCTGGCTCATGTCCTGCAACCCGGAACTTTCCGCAATGATTACTGACCTGATCGGCGATGGCTGGAAGAAGGATGCCAATGAGCTGGAGAAACTTGGCAATTTCGTAAACGATGATGCCGTTCTCGACCGTCTCCTTGCAGTAAAGGCCGGAAAGAAGGCAGATCTGAAGAATTACCTGAAGATGAAACAGGGATTTGATATTGATGAAAATTCCATCTATGATATTCAGGTAAAGAGACTGCATGAGTACAAGAGACAGCAGATGAATGCACTCTATGTCATCCATAAATATTTCGAGATCAAGGAAGGAAAGAAGCCGGCAACTCCGATCACGGTATTCTTCGGAGCAAAGGCAGCACCTGCATATATTATCGCAAAGGATATCATTCACCTGATTCTCTGCTTACAGCAGATCATCAACAATGATCCGGAAGTCAGCCCATACTTAAAGGTATTTATGGTAGAAAACTACAATGTAACCATGGCTGAAAAGATGATTCCGGCATGTGATATTTCCGAGCAGATTTCCCTGGCTTCCAAGGAAGCATCCGGAACCGGTAACATGAAGTTCATGTTAAACGGAGCACTGACACTTGGAACTATGGACGGAGCAAATGTTGAGATCGCAGAGCTGGTTGGAAATGAGAATATCTTTACTTTCGGTGAGGATTCCCAGACTGTTATCGACCGCTATGCAAGAGGCGATTACAACTCCAGAAGCTACTATGAGAAAGATTCTGAGTTAAAGAGAGCCGTTGACTTTATTGTAAGTGACACTGTAAAGTCTGTAGGATGCAGTGAGAACTTAGAGCGTCTGTACAATGAGTTGTTAAACAAAGACTGGTTTATGACATTCCCGGATTTCGAGGAATATATTGCAACCAGAGAGAAAGCTTATACAGCTTATACCGATCGCAAGGCATGGGCAAAGAAAGCACTGATCAACATCAGCAAGGCAGGTTTCTTCTCATCTGACAGAACGATTGAGCAGTACAACAAAGAAATCTGGAAATTATCATAAAAATATTTTAACTCCTCCTTTAGTGGGAACCGTATGTTTCGGTTCCCACTTTTTATTGTGCCGGGCACACGGGAACGGGCACGGTGTTTTTAAAATTTTACTGGAAGAATGGGGGTGAATTGGATATAATAAATATTATGAGGTTACAGGGGAGAAAATGGATATAATGTGCGAAGGAGGAACGCTATGAAATGGAAAGGGCGAAGACTGCTTGCCATGGCACTTACCGGTATCTTGCTTGCAGGATGCGGGGCAGCCGGACAGGTCGATGATTATGCAACGAATGAGGGAAGTACACAGGAGGCTTCCACCAAAACAACGGGAACTGAAAGCGGAGGGATTTCAAAGGACAAGATCAAGGTAGGGGTTTTGCACTTATCGGATCCGGCAGAAGGCAGTGGATATACCTATACACATGATCTCGGCATTCAGGCAATGCAGCAGAATCTTGGATTATCAGATGAACAGATTGACAGAAAAATAAATGTTGATGATTCCGATAAAGAGGCAACCGAAAAAGCGATTCAGGAGTGTGTGGATGATGGATGCAATATTATTTTTACCACCAGCTGGGGATATATGGATGCCACGGAGGAGATGGCGGAAAAATATCCAGATATATATTTTGCACATGGAACAGGATACAAAAGCAACGGAAAGAATTTTGTAAACTATTTCGGGCGAATCTATCAGGCAAGATATTTAAGCGGAATCGTAGCGGGAATGAATACCAAAACCAATAAGCTGGGATATGTGGCAGCGATGGATTCCTCCAATTCCGAAGTGACAGGAGGTATTGATGCCTTTGCACTTGGGGTGTATTCCGTGAAACCGGAAGCAAAAATCTATGTAAAAGTCACGAACAGCTGGTTTGACCCGGATGCGGAGAAAGCAGCAGCACAAACCCTGTTAAATATGGACTGTGATGTGGTCGCGCAGCACTGTGATACAGAATATCCACAGAAAATGGCACAGGAAAAAGGGGTGTATGGTATCGGGTACAATTCCGATATGAGCAAAAATGCTCCGGATGCCTGTTTGTGCAGCGTGATCTGGAACTGGGGTGCTTATTATACAGCAGCAGTGCAGAGCGTGATTGACGGTACCTGGGATGGAAGCAATTATTATGGCGGTATGAATGAAAATCTGGTAGGGATTACGTCACTTGCTGATTTTTGCGCGGATGGAACACAGGAGGCTGTGGATACTGCAAAAGAAGATATTTTATCCGGGAAAAACGGTGTGTTTGATGGTGTGATTGAAACAAATACCGGGGAAACGGTTGGTGAAGAAGGAAAAACGCTGGATGATGCCACAATTACAGGTGGAATCAACTGGTATTTTAAAACCGTTGAAGTGGTAGAATAGGGGGCATATATGAGTATACGAAAGAAAATTCTTGCAATCAGCATAGGACCGGTGCTGGTATTAGGGGTAATTACCCTGCTTTTTATACTTACGATGGTTAAAAGCTCCCTGATGGATGAGGTACAGGATGCATTAAAAGGTACCGCGGCAGCCACCCTTGCCGCTTATGACCAGAATACCGGGGATTATCTGGAAAGTACCAATGGGGATATCTGGAAAGGAAGCTATAATATATCAAAGTCGGAGAGTCTTGTGGACCGGATCAAAGAGAATACCGGTATGGATGTAACCTTTTTTTATGGAAACAAAAGGATTATGACATCTGCGCTGGATAAAAAAGGAAACCGTATCCTTGGTTCAGAAGCCGGAGAGCGTGTGGTGAATCAGGTGATCAAAGGGAAAAAGCCGTTTTTCAGTACAAATGTTTCACTGGATGGGACGAGAAATTATGGATATTTTATTCCAGTGTATCAGAATGGAACGACAGATCAGGTTATCGGTATGGTGTTTGTCGGAACCAATAAGGCACAAAAAGATGCAATTGTCAATAAAATCCTTGGAAGTATTATGATGGCATTGCTTGTAGTGATGCTTTTGTGCATTGTTACGGCGATGCGCATGGCAGCCTCTATCAGTAAAAATATCAAAAACAGTGTTGCTGTTGTAGGAAAACTTGCAGATGGTGATTTAAATGTGTGGGTAGATGAAAAACTTCTGAAACGAAAGGATGAGATTGGTGATCTGTCTCGCGGAACCATGACATTAAGGGATGCCATGAAGTCCGTAATCCGGGATATTTCAGAAAATGCAAAGCAGCTGCTTTCAACGTCACAGATTCTGGGTACGGCAGCAGACAACACCAATGGAACAATGTCACAGGTACAGCAGGCGGTCAGCCTTGTAGTGGATAATTCCAGTGAGCAGGCGAAAAATTCGAGAAATACTTCGGATCATATGAAAATTATGGGGGAGAATATCACGGAAACTACAGCAGAGGTACAAAATCTGGATCAAAATGCCACATTTATGCATTCTTCCAGCGAAAATGCTTCCGCAACGCTGGAAAAACTCTGTGGGATCAATGAACAGGTGGAGCAGATGCTGGCACAGGTTCAGCAGCAGACCGACCGGACAAACGATTCTGTACAGAAGATCCAGCAGGCCACAACCATCATTTCTTCTATTGCAGAGGAAACCAATCTGCTGAGCCTGAATGCCTCTATTGAAGCTGCCCGGGCGGGAGAAAGCGGCCGCGGATTTGCTGTGGTGGCAGGACAGATTAAAAAACTTGCAGAGCAATCGGATCAGTCGAGCCAGGAAATTGAGCAGATAGCGTCAACGCTGATCAGGGATTCTTCCCTTGCTGTGGAAAGTATGCAGAGCATGCAGCAGATTATTACCAGCCAGAGTGAGAGCATGGCAGAAACGCAGAATATTGTAAAAGAAGTGCTGGGTGAGATTGGAAATTCCATGCAGAGTATCCGACAGATCAAAGCAAGTACCCAGAGACTGGAAGATTCCAGAAATGAAGTTGTTCAGGCAGTTGGGGAATTGTCCGGAATTGCGGAAGAAAATGTGGAAAGCACGAAAAAAACCTACGATGGAACACAGGAAGTTGTAGAAACGTTCCAGCAGGTATATGTAAGTGCCGAGCAGCTGCGTGAGATTTCTGATAAACTGGTAAAAGGAATCGGGTATTTTCATATCTAAAAGAAACACAGAGTGTCGGAAAATTCCGGCACTCTTTTTATGTCATGAATCTGGTATAAATCCTGTGATTCTGATATTCATAAATTTGTGAATCCGTTACAATGGGGTAAAAGGCTTGAAAATTGAAAGGTTGGAGGTTTCACATGAATTTTGGATATTTTGATGATGAGAAAAGAGAGTATGTAATCACACGCCCGGATACACCGGCGCCGTGGGCGAATTATCTGGGGTCACCGGAGTATGGTGCGCTGATTTCAAATAATGCAGGAGGATACAGTTTTGCCAGATCTGGTGCAAACGGAAGAATCCTGCGTTATATTTTTAACCAGTTTGATCAGCCGGGACGCTATATTTATCTGCGGGATAATGAGAGCAAAGACTACTGGTCTGCATCCTGGCAGCCGGTAGGAAAAGATCTGGAAAGTTATAAAAGTGAGTGTCATCATGGAACAGCATACACAAAGATGCTTGCAGATTACAGTGGAATCCATTCTGAAGTATGTTATTATGTGCCGTTGAATCAGACATATGAGGTCTGGCATCTGAAAGTGACCAATGCGTCAGCGTGTGAAAGAAACCTGACCATCACCGGTTATGCGGAATTTACCAATAACAATAATTATGAACAGGATCAGGTAAATCTGCAGTATTCCCAGTTCATCACGAGTACGGTATTTGAGACAAACCGTATCCGGCATATTATTCACGGTAATCTGGACTGGGTGAAAGAAGGAGAGGAAGTGGATAACAAGCTTGCAATCTCCCGTTTCTTTGCACTGACCGGTGCACCGGTGGACAGTTATTGTGGAGATAAAGAATCGTTTCTTGGACGCTATCACGGATATCATAATCCGGTGGGGGTGGAAAACGGAAAATTATCCGGGGAAATGTGCTACAACGAAAACGGGTGCGGAGCACTGGCAGCTCAGATGCTTCTGAAACCGGGAGAAACAAAGGAAATTGCATTTCTTGTCGGAATGAAAGAACATGAGGAAGCAGAAGCAATCTGTAACCGCTATGCAGATGTGGCAGCACAGTGTGAGACGGAACTGAAAGAACTGACGGGCTACTGGCATGAAAAACTGGAACATTTTCAGGTACATACACCAAGCAGGGAATTTGATACCATGATCAATACCTGGAACGCATACAACTGTTTTATGACATTCATCTGGTCACGTGCGGCGTCGTTTTTCTACTGTGGTCTGCGAAACGGTTACGGATACCGCGATACCGTGCAGGATATTCAGGGTGTGATTCATCTTGCACCGGAGATGGCACTCGAAAAGATCCGGTTTATGCTTTCGGCACAGGTGGATAACGGAGGAGGACTTCCGCTTGTCAAATTTACACACAATGCCGGACATGAGGATACGCCGGATGATGCTTCCTATGTACAGGAAACCGGGCATCCGGCATATCGTGCGGATGATGCTCTGTGGCTGTTTCCAACGGTATATAAATATATTGCGGAGTCCGGAAATCTGGCATTTATCGATGAAGTGATTCCGTTTGCCAATAAAGATGAAGCCACGGTATACGAGCACTTGAAGAGAGCACTTGCGTTTTCTGTGAATCATCTGGGACCGCACGGACTTCCGGCAGGACTTTATGCGGACTGGAATGACTGTCTGCGTCTGGGCAAAAATGGAGAGTCCTCGTTTGTTGCACTGCAGTTTTATTATGCAATGACGATTTTAAAACAGTTTGCCGCATACAAAGAAGATCAGGCATATATGGATTATCTGGAAGAAGAACAGAAAAAACTTGGAACATTAATTAACAATCTCTGCTGGAATGAGGATCGTTTTATCCGTGGATTTACGGAAGCCGGAGAGGTGATTGGAAAACGCACGGATCCGGAAGCAAATATGTGGCTGAATCCACAGAGCTGGGCTGTGATCAGTGGACTGGCAACAAAGCAGCAGGCAGAACTTTCCATGGAAAATGTAAGAAAGCGGTTAAACACAGAGTATGGAGCGATTCTGATGGACCCACCATATCACCTGCATGCATTTGACGGAGCACTGGCTGTGATTTACAATCCCGGTACAAAAGAAAATGCCGGTATCTTTTCCCAGTCGCAGGGATGGCTGATTCTGGCAGAAGCATTGCTGGGGCATGGGGATCAGGCATTTACCTATTTTATGGAAAATGCACCGTCTGCACAGAACGATCGTGCTGAGATCCGGAAACTGGAGCCATACTGTTATGGACAGTTTACGGAAGGAAAAGACAGCCCGCATTTTGGTCGTTCCCATGTGCACTGGCTGACCGGAACTGCTTCCACTGTAATGGTAGGATGTGTGGAAGGAATCCTTGGCATGCGTCCGGACTTTGAAGGACTTCGTATTGCACCATCCATTCCGGCGGACTGGGATCAGTTTACCATTGAGAAGGATTTCCGGGGAAAACATCTTCATATTGTGGTAGAAAATCCAGAGCATGTACAGAGTGGATGCAAAGCGTTGTACGTGAATGAGGAAAAGATGGAAGACAACTACATTCCGGTAGAAAAAATGACCGATCAGACGAAGGTACGCCTTGTGATGGCATAGAAGGGAGAAGTTATGAAAAACGATATGCAGTTTACAGGAAAAAACGGAGAATTTCAAATCCGTCATATGGTTGAAAAAACACAGCTCAATTTTCCGGTGGCAAATGAAGAGGGAATCAAAAGCAGCGTGACGCAGACCTTCGGCGGCGATTGTAAGCTGGATCAGAACCATTTTCTGCTGGAACCGGTGAGCATCGAAAATCTGCACAATAACAGAAGTACCCGCAATGTCTGGTGTACAATCAACCGGAAGGAACATGTGTCACTGACCGGAGTTTCGGCGCAGGCAGAATATGCACATTTCCTTGGAAAAGAGGAGGAAGTGACATTCGATGCCGGATTTATGTGGCAGGAGACGAAGCGGGAATTAAAAGAACAGAAAATCGAGGCAGCCGTGCGGATCTTTGCTCCGCTTGGAGTACCGGCAGAACTGATGCAGGTGCGCGTTACCAATAAATCGGATATGGATATGTGTGTGCGCGTGACTTCTGCTATCCCAATTTACGGCAGAAGCGCGGATAATCTGCGCGATCACCGCCATGTAACTTCCCTGCTTCACCGGATCCGTACTACCGGACGCGGCGTGATCTGTAAACCGGTATTGTCATTTGATGAACGCGGACATCAGAAAAATCATATGATTTACTTTGAGATGGGCAGTCAGGGAGATGGAACAAAACCGGAATCGTTCTTCCCAACGGTGGAATCGTTTATCGGAGAAACCGGAACATTTCTGGCACCGGATGCGCTTAAAAATAAAGAAAAAGGCTGTCCGGCCGGTTGTACCGTGGATGGAAAAGAAGCAATGGGGGCGATGGCATTTCCGGAGATTACCCTTGCAGCAGGAGCACATGTCGATTATATTCTGCTTGGTGGCATGACAGAGGATCTGAAGCTGGCAGAACAGGCAGCAGAAATGTTTTGCACGACCGAACAGGCAGATGCTGCCTTTGAACAGGCAAAAAATTACTGGAATGGGCTGGTCAATATTTCCTTTGAAACCGGAAACCCCAAAGAAGACAGTTATCTGAAATGGATCTGTTTCCAGCCGGTTCTTCGCAGAATCTACGGATGTTCGTTTTTGCCGTACCATGATTATGGCAGAGGCGGCAGGGGCTGGCGTGATCTGTGGCAGGATTGTCTCTCCCTTCTGATTCTCGACCCGAAGGAAGTTCGCTCCATGATTTTAAACAGCTTTGCGGGTGTCCGTTTTGACGGGACCAATGCGACAATTATCGGGGATAAGCCGGGAGAATTTGTTGCAGACCGCAACAATATTACAAGAGTCTGGATGGATCATGCGTACTGGCCGTTTGTTACCACAAAATTGTATCTGAACCAGACGGGAGATCTGGATATTCTGGATCAGAAAGTGGCGTATTTTAAGGACCCACAGGCAAAGCGTGGAACTGCCAGGGACGCAGAGTGGACACCGGCATATGGGATGCGCCAGAAAGATGTAAATGGCAATATTTACGAGGGCACGGTTTTAGAACATCTGCTTTTGCAGAATCTGTGCGCTTTCTACGAGGCGGGAGAACATGGAATGATGCGTCTTCGCGGTGCTGACTGGAATGATGCACTGGATATGGCAGCGGAAAAAGGAGAAAGCGTGGCTTTTACCTGTGCGTATATCGGAAATCTCCGTGATTTGGCAGATACCCTTGAAAAATACGAAGCGGCAAGCGGAAAGAAAGAGATTACACTGGCAAAAGAGATGGAAATTCTGATCAGACAGGACCGCACATCGTATGATTCGGCAGAAAAACGGAATGTTGTTTTAAACAATTATGTGAGTCAGTGTGTGCATAATATTTCTGGAGAACAGATTTCTGTGGATATCAGTACTCTGGTGCAGAATCTGCGGGAGCGTGCTGACTGGTATACCGGATTGATCCGTACGCAGGAATGGGTAACGGATGAAAACGGAAATGGCTGGTTTAACGGATATTATGATAATCACGGCAGACCGGTGGAAGGCAAAAGGGATAATCATGTCCGTATGATGCTGACCGGTCAGGTATTTTCTGTTATGGGAAATGTCGCAGATGATGCACAGACCGCTGCGATTATAAAAAGTGCAGACCTGTATCTGTATAAAAAAGAGGTGGGAGGCTACCGGCTGAACACGGATTTTAAGGAAGAAAAATTTGATCTGGGACGAATGTTTGGATTTGCTTATGGCGAAAAAGAAAATGGTGCGGTTTTTTCCCATATGACGGTGATGTATGCAAATGCATTGTATCAGAGAGGTTTTGTAAAGGAAGGATACAAGGCATTGTATACTCTGCTCGAACAGGCCATGAACACACCGGTGAGCCTGATGTATCCTGGAATTCCGGAATATTTTGATGCGGACGGAAAAGGAAAATATCCGTATCTGACCGGGGCAGCCAGCTGGTATATGATGACAATGGTTACACAGATTTTTGGATTCCGCGGAGAATGGGGAGATCTGGTACTAGAACCCAAAATTCTGTTGCGGCAGTTTGACGAAAGTGGCAATTATTCGGCACAGTTCCCATTCCGTGGACAGACATACGCAGTGGTTTACCAGAATCCACAAAAGAAAGAATATGGGGATTACCGGATCACGGAAGTATGGCTGGATGGTCAGCGGTATGCCGGAGAAACAAATACAGGCATCTGCATTCCGTTTGCCGTACTTGAAGGAAAAGAAAACCATACACTTCGGATTGTTCTGGGATAGCAGAATTTTACCATGTGCTTTTGTACTTGGAACTGCGGTATTGTTTTGGGGTCATACCGACATAGTGCTGGAATGTCTGGATAAAATGACTCTGGGAAGAAAATGATAAATAGTTTGCAATCTGAATGTAGGTAAAATCGGAAAAGCGTAGAAGATTCTGCGCTTTTTCGATTTTTTTTTCGCGGATATAATCACTGATCGACACACCGAGGTTCTGCTTAAACAACCGGGACAGATAGCTGGCAGACAAATTGGTGCAGACCGCAAGATCTTCCACGGTGATTCTTGCACTGATGTGGGCATAGATATAATCAATACACTGTGCAACCGGTTTGGATAATGCGGTATTCTTCTGCAGAAGGCGCATTTTTCCGGTGAAGTCAAGAGCCATCTCATGATGCAGATCTGATATTTCCTGAATGGTGCTGCAGGCATCCATGTGAATAATGTAAAAATCGCTCAGACGGTAGGCCTGCTCTGTTTCCATGCCGCCGTCAATGCAATACCGTGTGACCAGTGCAACGGTAATAACAAAATGATATTTTAAGTTTGTCAGGGGATTTTTGGAAAGAATTCCCATGCCTTCGGGATTGGTAAACGCTTCTTCCTTTAAATTTTTACTGACTGCTTCGATGTTTCCGTCTTTTACGGCTTCAAAAAAGGAATATTCCTCGGAAAGTGCACGATGATGGATTTCGTATTCGCTGTCTTCGATTTCTTTTTTGCTCCATTGATTTTTCAGCATGGCAAGACCTCCTGTTTATATCTGTAGATTATGTCATGAATCTGATATATTTGCAAGCATTTTTGTATCAGAACCCATTGGAAAACTCTATAATAAAACCATGCTTAAGGCAGAAAAGAAAAGGAGGAAATTTACTATGAAAAAGAAAGCAGTCAGTGCATTATTATGTGCAACCATGGTAGCAGGAATGCTTGCAGGTTGCGGAAAAGGAAGTGATTCCGGTACACCGTCAGATACATCCAAGGGGGATGCGTCAAACGCAACAGAAAGTGCTTCATCAAATCTGAAAGATGATGGAAAGGTATTAAATATTTACTGCTGGAACGAGGAGTTCAAGAGCCGTATTACCGCACACTATCCGGATTACAAGGAAGTGGATGCAACACACGGAAAAATCGGAGATGTGGATGTTGTATGGAACATCACACCGAGTGATGACAATGCATATCAGAACAACCTGGATGCAGCACTGTTAAATCAGCAGGATGCTCCGGCAGATGACAAGATTGATATTTTCCTGGTAGAAGCAGACAACGCATTAAAGTATGTAGATACGGATTACACAGCACCGGTAAAAGATCTTGGAATTACTGATGCGGATCTTTCCAAGCAGTACCAGTACACAAAGGATATCGTAACCGATTCCAAGGGAGTGTTAAAAGGAGTTTCATGGCAGGGCTGTCCAGGCGTTCTTTTCTATAACAGAGAGGCTGCAAAGGATGTACTGGGAACCGATGATCCGGATGAAGTACAGAATTATGTATGTGACTGGGATACTTTCAATGATACTGCTGCAAAAATGCAGGCAAAAGGTTACAAGATGATTTCATCTGTAAATGATACATACCGTGTATACTCCAACAATGTCTCAAGCAAGTGGGTAGAAGACGGAAAAGTACAGGTAGATGACAATATCATGAAATGGGTGGACGATTCCAAAAAACTCGTAGATGCAAAAGAGGCAGGAACCTTTGATATGTGGTCCGATGACTGGTCAAAGGGATTTTATCCGGACGGAAAAGTATTCTGCTACTTTGGACCGGCATGGCTTGTAAACTTCTCTATGGCAGCTGATACCGAAGGATCTATCGGTTACAACGGCGGATGGGGTGCAGCCCAGGGACCACAGGGATTCTTCTGGGGCGGTACATGGATCTGCGCAGCTCAGGATACAGATAATGCAAGTCTTGTAAAAGACATTATGTTAAAGATGACAACCGATGATGACGTCATGAAAGACATTGTTTTAGATGATGATGATTTCGTAAACAACAACACCGTTATGAACGGACTGGCAGACGGATCAATTAAGGCAAAAGACGGAAAAGAATATAGCAGCAAGATCCTTGGAGGACAGAACCCACTGTCTATGTACTGCGCAGGTGTTGAGACACTGGATCTGAGCAACATTTCCGCATATGACCAGGGCTGCAACGAAGAGTTCCAGAAAGCAATGAAGAATTACTTTGAAGGAAAGGCAACCAAGGACGAAGCATTAGAGTTATTCTACAAAGGTGTTACCGAGAAATATCCAGAGCTTACTTACTAATTTTTGTTACACATAAGGTCTGAAGCCGGAGTCACCTCTCCCATATTATGGCTCCGGCGGGGGGACCGGCAATACCGCGGAGGTAGAAATATGAATAAGAGTAAAGGAAAGGTCGTTCGTTACAACAAATGGGGCTACATTTTTCTGATCCCGTTTATTGTTGTATATGTCGTTTTTCAGCTGATACCATTGATCAGCACAATTTATAACAGTTTTTTCGAAAATTATATGTCCGGTCTCAACCAGGTTGGACCGACATTTGTAGGTTTAGATAATTACAGAGAGTTATTCAAAAGTGGAGACGTGTGGATTTATTTTAAAAATACAATGATCCTCTGGATTATGTGTTTTATTCCGCAGATCTTTTTTTCACTCCTGCTGGGCGCATGGTTTTCCGATGTACGCCTGCGATTGAAAGGATCACGTTTTTTTAAGACCGTGATCTACCTGCCAAATCTGATTATGGCATCTGCATTTTCCATGTTGTTTTTTACACTGTTTTCAGATGCAGGTCCGATTAACTCTCTTTTGATGCAGATTGGATTTATCTCAGAACCATATAAATTTTTATCCCATACCGGAAGTGCCAGAGGCCTGATTGCACTGATGAACTGCCTGATGTGGTTCGGAAATACAACCATTCTTCTGATGGCCGGAATGATGGGAATTGATACTTCTTTATTTGAAGCGGCAGAAGTGGATGGAGCAACTTCCACACAGGTATTTTTTAAGATTACACTGCCTCTGCTTCGCCCGATTCTGATTTATGTAGTGATTACTTCACTGATCGGTGGATTACAGCTTTTTGACGTGCCACAGATTCTGACAAACGGAACCGGAAATCCGATGCGTTCTACCATGACACTGATCATGTATCTGAACAAGCATCTGTACAGCAAGAACTATGGTATGGCAGGAGCACTTTCCGTGGTACTGTTTATCATTACAAGTCTTTTGAGTCTGCTTGTATTTAAAGTATCCGGAAACGATAAGAGAAAGGGGTGATTGTGATGGCAAAAAGTAAGAAAGATGTGGAAGGCGGACTTGGTATTCATGCCAGACGTGCCATCGCATATATTGTTTTAATTATAATTTCATTTTTCTGCCTGTTCTGGTTTTACATCATGTTTATCAATGCGACGCGTTCTAAAGGTGAGCTGAAAGCAGGGTTTACGGCATTGCCGAGCGATCATTTGCTGACAAACTGGAACAATCTGGTACATGGAACACTGCCGATCTGGTCGGGCATGTTTAACAGTCTGATCATTGCAGCAGCAACCGCAGTTTTGTGTGTATATTTTTCTACCATGACTGCATATGCCATTCATGCATACGATTTTAAATTAAAGAAATTTATTTATCCGTTTATTCTGATGATTATGATGATTCCGACACAGGTTACGGCACTCGGATTTATCAAACTGATTACAGGCATGGGACTGATGGATTCCTTTATTCCACTGATTGTTCCGGCCATTGCATCTCCGGTTACGTTCTTTTACATGAAACAGTACATGGAGAGTGCGCTTCCGCTTTCGCTGATAGAAGCTGCACGTATTGATGGTTCCGGAGAGTTTCGTACGTTCAACAGCATCGTTCTGCCGTTGATGAAGCCGGCGATCGCCGTACAGGCAATTTTCAGTTTCGTCAGCAGCTGGAACAATTACTTTACACCGGCACTTGTGTTGCATGATGACAAGAAAAAGACACTTCCGATTCTGATCGCGCAGCTGCGTGGTGCAGACTGGCTGAAGTTTGATATGGGGCAGGTATATGTCATGATTACATTCTCGATCCTGCCGGTTATCGTTGTGTATCTGATTCTTTCCAAGCATATTGTACAGGGGGTTGCTCTGGGAAGCGTAAAAGGATAATAGAAAAAGAAAGGGGTTTTTACAGTGAAAAACAAAACATTATGGAAACAGGTGGGAGCGGCAGCAATTGCCGCTGCCATGGTAATGAGTACAGTACCGGCGACACCGGTACAGGCGGCAGGCGGTAAAACGCTTGCCGTTTCTTCTCAAAAGCAGCTGAATCAGGCATTAAAAACCGTAAAAGGGAAGAATGCGGTCATTACCGTAAAAGCAGGGAAAAACGTAAAGATTACGATTCCAAAGGGAACTTATAAAGTGACCATTCGGGTGGTCGGAAAAAAGGCAGCCGTTGTAAATAATGGTACCGTCAAAGAAATTGTTGTAAACAGTAAGGGAACGGTTGCGATCAAGAACAATGGTACCATAAAGAAAGTGACGGTACAGAATGCAAAAAGTGTTTCCTTTTCCGGAAACCATAAAAAGGCAGTGCCGGTTGTTGTAAATGCCGAAGACGTTTCGATGATTCTGGCAGCACCGGCGAAAATAACCGCAAAGAAAGATGTGAACATTGTGCTCAAAAAAGGTGCGGAAAAATCATCCATAACGTGTACAAAAAATGTACAGGCACAGGTGGATAATCAGACAAAGAAAGCAATATCTGTAAAAATTGCGGATGGAACAACGCTGAAAGTGGAATCCGGTGAATCCTGCACCATAACTCCGAAGGGAAAGAAAGAAGACACTTCCGGAGAAGACAAGACGGATGGAAAAGACCAGAAAACAGACGATACCTCGGACGGAAATGCTTCTTCCGGCAGTTCTTCTTCGGGCAATTCTTCTGGTGGAACAACAGTTGAGACACCTTCAAAGCTGACCGAAGCGGATCTCTTAAAACAGGGCTATCAACTGAAGTGGCAGGACAACTTTGACGGAAATTTTTTAAACCGTGCAGACTGGAATGTGGAACTGCATGAAAAAGGCTGGGTCAACAGTGAGTGGCAGGAATATGTGGATTCTGACAAAAATATTCAGGTCAAAGACGGAAAACTGCTGATCAAGCCGGTGGAAACGGTGAATGCAGACGGAACCAGAAGCTACACGTCCGGTCGTATTAATACACAGGGAAAACATGATTTTAAGTATGGATATTTTGAGTGCCGTGCAAAAGTTCCGACCGGAAAAGGTTATCTGCCGGCATTCTGGATGATGCCGACGGACGAAAATCTGTATGGACAGTGGCCAAAATGCGGTGAGATCGACATCATGGAAGTGATGGGGCAGGAAACAAATAAAGCATATGGTACCATTCATTACGGAGAACCGCATGATCAGAGTCAGGGAACCTGTACGGTAGATGCAAAAAATAATTTTGCAGATCAGTATCATACATATGCCTGTGACTGGGAGCCAGGAAAGATTACCTGGTATATTGATGGTGTGAAATTTCATGAAGAGTCCGACTGGTTTTCTGCAAAGAGCGGGCAGGGAGAAGTGGCTTATCCGGCACCGTTTGATCAGCCGTTTTATATGATTTTGAATCTGGCGGTCGGTGGCAGCTGGGTAGGGTATCCGGATGATTCGACCACCTATGCCGATCAGCAGTTTGCAGTGGATTATGTGAAAGTATATCAGAAAGACAGTTATGACGAAAATGTGGAAAAACCGGTAAAGAATGTTATTTTAAGAGAGCCGGATACAACGGGAAATTATATTAACAACGGTGATTTCTCCATAGCAGAGAATTTAAGCGATGACAAAAACTGGAAATTTCTTACCACTTTAGATGGTGATGGAAAAGCAGAAATTAAGAATCATGAGATGGTTATTTCTACAGTAAATATGGGAACCGCAGATTACAGCATTCAGCTGGTACAGCCGGATGTGCCGTTACAAAAAGGCGGAACATATAAAGTAACCTTTGATGCTTATGCGGATGAGGCGCGTACAATGATTGCAGATATTTCCGGACCGGATCATAATTATACGAGGTATTGGAAGGATACAAAAGTGGAACTTGGAACACAGAAAACGACATATACTTATGTGTTTCAGATGACAGGTTCCGATGATGCCAACGGACGTCTGGAATTTAATCTGGGAAATGCTGCTTCCACAGCAGCAGTGCACCTTTCCAATGTGCGCATTGAAAAGACCGGATATGAAGAAATCAAAGAAGACACCACAAAGAAAGTGCTTGCAGACGGAAATTATGTCTACAACGGTTCCTTCCAGGAAGGGAAGAACCGTCTGGGTTACTGGGACATCACGAAACCGGAAAATGCAACCACAGAGGTAACCGGTCTGGAAGATGGACGCCGTCTGAAAGTGGTAAGCCCAAAAGGAACTGTGGTAACAGCAGGACAGCAGGGGCTTGCTCTGAGTGAGGATACAGAATATGTGCTCAGTTTTTCGGCTCAGGCAAACGAAGCAGAAACTATGACAGTACATGTTGCCGGACAGAAATTTCAGGCAGAACTTACCAATGAAAAGAAAAATTACCGTTTTTCCTTTCATACGGCAGCGGATCTGACAGATAAGAATATTTCCTTTGATCTCGGGCTGGGGACAACCGTATATCTCGACGATGTGCGGATTGATGAGGATAGTCTGATCAAAAACGGAAGTTTTAATGCAGGCATGGCAGGTTTTGAAGTCTATTGCTATACACCATCCAATGTAACGTATGTTGTTGACTCCTTAAACGAAGACAATGCGGCAGATTTCACAATTAACGATACCGGAGAAGCTGACTGGCATATCCAGTTAAAGCAGACAGGGGTAAAACTCGAACAGGGACAATGGTATCGACTCTCCCTGAAAATGAAATCTTCTATCGACCGTAAAGTGTCTTATGCGTTGCAGAGAGATGGAAGCACCCATAAGGATGCAGATGGAAATGAGGACTGGACTCCATACTGCCAGGAAACCGTAGATCTGACCGACGAATATCATACGATCACGAAAGAGTTTCAGATGAAAGAGGATACAGATCCGGAAACGATCTTTAATATTGCCATGGGTGCAGTCGGTGGAGAACAGATCACACAGCAGCACAGAATCTGTATGGATGACATTGTGCTGGAAAAGATAAAGGCACCGGAGATCAAGCCGGAGGAAACCGGAAAGAATCTGCTGACCAATGGAGATTTTTCGGATGGAACGAATGGATGGGGCATTAATACAAATGCTGATCAGAAGGCAACAACAGTAGTTACTCATGGCGGTATTGTGTTTCAGGTGAAAAATCCGGGCGTAAATGACTGGGATGTTCAGCTTATTCAGAATGGATTTACACTTGAAAAAGGATGTAAATATCGTGTAAAATTCAAAGTCACTTCGACGAAAGCACGAACCATAAAACTCGGCTTAATGGATAACAATTGCCAGGAGTGGTATGGCGGAGAAGATATTTCTCTGGCGGAAGCAAAGGAAAAGGAAGTTAGTTGTGAATTTACGATGCAGAAAGACACAGATAATGATTCGAAAATGCTTATTTCCATGGGAAAAATCAATGGTGAAAATACACCAGCTTCAGACATTACGCTGACGAATTTCTCTCTTGAGAAGATCACAGAGTAGTATCAGAAAAATAGTTTAAAAAGAAAACAGAAAAGACACCATGACAGAATCCATTTTTACGACAGGGGGCGTGTCATGGCGTTTTTCTGCATATTGGGGGAAGAAAAGGGGGAGAAGAGGAGTAATAAAAGGAGGCATTTGAATGAGAAAGAAGAGTTGGAAACAGGTAGCGGCAATTGTCATATGTGCGGCATTATTAAGTGGATGTACGGGAGAAAACGGACAGAAAAAAAATACCGGGCGTAAGGAAGGACAGGTTGTAAATATTTATTGCTGGAATGATGAGTTTAAGGAAATTTATGACAAATATGCATCAGATCTTGCTAAAAAACACGATGTTGAAGTGAACTTTGTCATAATTTCCAGTGATAATAATGCCTATCAGATCAATCTGGATGAAGCATTAAAAGAGCAGAATACATGTATTGATGATGACAAAGTGGATTTGTTTTTAATTGAGGCAGATTACGCATCAAAATATGTAAAGTCAGATAATTCCATTGATGTAAAAAAAACAGTGGGACTGACCGATGAGGATCTGAAGCAGCAATATGATTATACAAAGAAAATTGTATCGGAAAATGGAATACAAAAGGGAGTGACCTGGCAGGCAACGCCGGGGTTGTTTGCGTATCGCAGGTCCATTGCAAAAAAGGTATTGGGTACAGACGATCCGGATCAGGTACAAAAGCAACTGAAGGATTGGGATAAGTTTGATCAGGTTGCACAGAAGATGAATGCCGCCGGATATAAAATGTTATCGGGATATGATGATTCCTATCGGGCATTTTCCAACAATGTCTCACATCCCTGGGTGGTCGGTAACAAGATTGTTATAGATGAAAATATCAAGAAGTGGATTCGTCAGACGAAGGAATATGCTCAAAAAGATTATAACAATCATACCACACTGTGGAGTCCGCAGTGGACGCAGGATCAGGGACCGGATGGGAATGTTTTTGGTTTTTTCTATTCGACCTGGGGCATTAATTTTACTCTGATGGGAAATGCATTGGCAGACAGTAGTAAACCCGCAGAAAAAGGAAATGGAATTTACGGAGATTATGCCGTGTGTGAAGGTCCACAGGCATATTACTGGGGCGGTACATGGATGTGTGCGGCGCAGGGAACCGATAATATTCCTTTTATCAGGGATTTGATGAAGCGTCTGACGTGTGATATCAAAACCATGAAGCAGATTACATTGGATACGCAGGACTATACCAATAATGAGAAAGCAATGGATGAGATTGCAAAAAGTGACTATCAGTCGGATTTCCTTGGTGGACAAAATCATATTGCACTTTTTGCAGAGGCTGCAAAGAAAATTGATATGAGTAATATATCAGATTATGATAAGGACTGCAATGAGCAGATTCAACAGTGTCTGCATCCGTATTTTGAAGGTAAAATTTCACTTGCGCAGGGAATGGACGATTTTTATAAAAAGATGGAGCAATTGCATCCGGAATTATCCCATTAATTTAGGCAGAAAGAGAGGAAATACCTATGAAGTGGTTGAATCAGATCAGTATTAAAGTAAAGGTTATGCTGCCAATTTGTATTTTGGGAATTGTTATTCTTTTGGCAAGTATTTCAAGTCTTGTAAATTCGAAAAGGCTGTTGCAGGCGGGGGTTGTAATTTCGCAGGATTGTTCGAAGAGTATTGAACTATTGATGGATATGTCATCCGAACTGGAATCCATGGGGAAAAATATGTATGGACACTGTGATGCGGAAAATTCTATTTCCAAAGAAAGCTTTGCAACAACCATCCATGAAAAGCTGGAATCTATGGATAGTTATTTTAAACAGTATAAAAAACAGAAAAAAACAGCGCGGGAAAAAGAATATTTCGGGGCATTACAAAATCGCTTTAAAAAGTATAAAGAAGGAATGGAACAGGTCCTTACCGCAAGTTCAAAAGGCGATGCGGATGGTGCAACGGAGGCAATCAATGTGATACAGAAACCTTCGGAAGATTATCTTGCAAAGAAAATCAGCAGTCTGATTGCTATGCGGAAACAGGCAATGAATGATTCATTACAAGCACAGCAGGCAGCATATGAATTTTCAAGAGATTCTGCTATTGTATTCGTTGCAGTTTCAATGCTTATGATTTTGTTTTCTCTTTGGATTTGTCTGAGAGGGATTGTAGCACCGATGCACTATATCAGTCAGACATTGCAGAAAATGGTGGCAGATATTGAAAAAAATCAGGGAGATCTTTCTGTAAGATTAAAGATTTCAGGAAAAGATGAGATTGGTAAAGTCGGAAGGAATGTAAATGCATTTATTGATACGCTTCAAAATGTTATGGGACGGATTACAGACAGTTCTTTGCGTATGAACCAGATTATCCGGGAGGTGGATGACAAGGTACGTAGTTCAAACGAAAATTCGGATGATATTTCCGCTGCCATGGAAGAATTATCGGCATCCATGATTTCCGTTGCGGATATGGTTTCCGGGATTACAAAAAATATGAAAGAAGTGGAAGATCGTACGAAAGAACTTTCGGAAAAATCCGATGGTCTTTTATCCTATTCAGATACGATGGATCAGAACGCGGATAAACTCAAAAATAATGCAATTTTAAATAAAAAAAATACGGGAGAAATTGTCTCTGATATTATCGGAAAACTGCAAACAACAATTCAGGAAAGTAAAAAAGTAGAAAAAGTCAGTGAACTTACTAATGATATTTTAAATATTGCAGATCAGACCAATCTGCTTGCATTAAATGCATCCATTGAGGCAGCACGTGCAGGGGAAGCAGGACGTGGTTTTGCAGTAGTTGCCTCTGAAATTGGTAAATTATCGGAATCCAGCAGGGACGCAGCGGTTAATATCCAGTCCATCAATAGTACCGTGATTGGAACCGTGCAGGAATTGATAAAAAATGCTAACGCGCTGGTAACTTATATGGAACAAAATATACTTCCGGATTATGACAATTTTGTGTGCGCTGGGGCACAGTATAATGATGATGCAGTCTATATTAATGAAGTGGTTGAGAAGTTTCATCAGATGGCGGCAGATTTAAAACAGCGCACCGAGTCAGTAATGGAATATATTTCACAGATTCAGAGGGCGGTAGAAGAAGGTTCTGAAGGTATTAATCTTGCTGCAAAAAATACAGCCACGCTTTCCGAAGAAATTTCACACATTTCCAGCCAAATCATGTATAATAAAAAAATAGCTGATGTACTCAGTGAAGAAGCAGAACACTTTATTTAATAAAGGACACAGATGGAGAAGGCATGAAACGAAAAATTGCAATTATTGCAGACGGATGGCGCAGACATATTACATATGTCTGGATCCGGGGATGCAGGAATTACATCAAAGAACATGAGCTGGATATAGAAATTTCGGTATTTCACAGTTTCGGAAATTTCAGCAGGGATGAAAAATTCAATGCAGGAGAATACAATATCATCCATCTGCCGGATTTGTCACAGTTTGATGGTATTATTCTGGAAGTTACGAATATGCTGAATCAGAAAAAGAAGCAGCAGATTATACAGATTATTCAGGAGTCCGGGGTACCGGCAGTATCGCTGCTTGAAAAAATTCCGGGATTGTATCATGCAGGACTGGACAATTACGCAACAATGGAACAGATGGTGGAGCATCTGATAGTGGCTCATTCCTGCAAAACATTAAACTATGTGGGAGGACCGGCAGACAGCCAGGAAAATCTTTTGCGTTGGCAGGCTTATGAAGATGTCCTGCAAAGATATGGAATTCCGCTTGAAAATGACAGAATCTGGAATGAAAGCTATGAAGTGGAGAGCGGTGTCCGTGCATTCATACATTTTCAGGAAAAACATCTGCTGCCGGATGCCTTTGTCTGCGCAAATGAGAATATTGCGGTGGGGCTCTGCCATCAGGCACAGCAGGAAGGATTTAAAATTCCGGCTGATTTTTGTGTGACAGGATTTGATAATTTTGATAAAGCATCTTATTACAGACCGCGGATTACGACGGTGTCATACGAGAGAGAAGTCATTGCTGAGGCAGCCATGGATCTTTTGGTACAGATCTGGGGGCAGAATACAACAGCTGACTGTAAAACGGTTCCTGTACAAATGTTGTTTCAGGATAGTTGTGGCTGTAAACCAGAACAGGTAAGAAGCAGGAGTGAATATATTGAAGACCGGATTTTTCAGGAAGTGAGGGAAATTGATCTGCACAATGAGATTATGGAATTAAAGCACAATCTTATCGAGTGTGAAGATTATAAGCAGATGGCACAGTATTTTACAAAATGTGTCTGTGGTCTGCGTTGTAAAGGCGTGCGTATCTGGATGAATCAGGATCTGGTGGAGGAATCATTGAGCGATTCCATGGGTGAGGCTTCTTATATTACAGATGGATATCCGGATACCATGCACGTGATCTGTGAAAAGGGAATGGAGCAGGAATATTCATTGTATGTGTATGCACCACTGCATTTCCGGGAGCGGGAAGTAGGGTATGTTGTTCTGGCAGACTGCGATTATATGCTTGAAAATCAGTTCTTGTTTGAAACAATGAATACGTATCTGGAATCCCTGGAATATCTGTATCGCAAACTCAGGCTTCGAAAAGCAAACGAAAAATTATCCCGGTTGTATGTGCTGGATTCTCTTACAGGGTTGTATAACCGTATGGCATACCAGGAGTTTGCAGAGCCTTTGTATGAAAAATGCAGATTGCAAAAAAAACCGGTGACGGTTATGTTCATTGACGCGGATCATCTGAAATATATCAATGATACGTTTGGGCATGATATGGGGAATCTGGAAATTCGTGGGATAGCAGATGGGATTCGTAAAGTATTTCCGCCGGAAGCCGTTTCCATGCGGTACGGTGGAGATGAGTTTGTTGTACTGCTTCCGGGATGTGAAAAAGCGCAGGCTGAAAGTTTAAAGGCAGCGTTTTTAAAAGCATTGGATGAAATATCAAAAAGTCTTCATGCTGAATTTGATGTGGAAGCGAGTATCGGATATGAGGTAGTTCTCTGCGGGGAAAAAAGTCTCAATGAATGTATCAATAATGCGGATGAAAAAATGTATCAGTTTAAAAAAGCGCGGAAAGCACAGCGCGAATAAGTGCTGTTTCTGGGAACCGGATGTCCGGTTCCCATTTTTTCTGAAATGATTGCAAAAGTACGGAAAATACCGTAAGATATAGGAATGAAGATCCCCGGAGTATGGCACGGATGGTTCATTTGCCAAGTGTTGGATCAGACTTCCCTATGCAGTGGAACCGGACGAATTTACCTACGGTGGTACTTATTACCGGGAGCATGGACCGCGGATCGGTGACAACTGGGTAAATATAGCGGTGGCATGCTAAAAGTAGTTTTCAGAAAGAGAGAATAGAACATGAAGAAGCGAATCATTTCCGTGCTGCTTGCAACAGTGTTTGCGCTGTCTGTGATTGGATGCGGAACGAAAGATACAAAGGAACAGGATGCCTACCGGCAGTATGGAATTACCTGCATGGAGAGCGGAAAGTATGAAGATGCGGTCAAGGCATTTCAGAATGCGCTTGGAGAGTCGATCGGACATATCGGGGAGAAAGAACTGGATATCTGTTTTTACAAGGCAAAAGCACAGGCACTGGACGGAAAGACAAAAGATGCACTTGCAACGTATAATGCCATTATCAAATATAATAAAGATGCACGCGCATACTATCTGCGTGGGGATCTTTATATGGATATGGGAGAAGAAAAAAAGGGCAGGGCAGATTTTGAGAGTGCTGTGCAGCATGGCAAAAAAAATTATGAAATCTACATTGGAATCTATGAGTCTTTAAGCCGGCACGAGAAAAAGGATGAGGGACAGAAATATCTGTCGGCTGCAATGGAGATCAAAGGGGATAAACCGGAAGACGAACTGTATAAAGGAAGAATCAGTTATCTGCTCGGTGAAAACAAAGATGCCATCAGTTATCTGGAAAAAGCAAAAGAACATAAGCAGATGCTGGCATCGTATTATCTGGGACTTGCATATGATGCCAATGGAGATTCGGACAAGGCAAAGAAATGTATCGCGGAGTATATAAAGAGTGGAGTGGCTACATCCTATGATTTGTATGAACTTGGCATGCAGGAGATGCAGGATGGAAATTATAAGAATGCACTGACTTATTTTAATTCCGGTCTGGAACTGGAGAAAGTGCCGAATAAGCAGAATCTCATGAAAAGTGCCATTGCGGCATATGAGTACAGTGGCGACTTTGATTCCGCGAAAAAGATGATGAAGGAATATTTAAAGGCTTATCCGGATGATGAGGAAGCAAAACACGAGAATACATTTTTGGAGACTAGATAATGGGTGAACCAATTGTTTTAGAAGATTTTAAAGAGAGAGTTATTCTGGTGGGTGTAAGTGAGCAGGATGGAGACGATGCAGAGGATTCGCTCGCTGAGCTTGCCGAACTGGTAAAGACTGCTGGGGCATCGGTTGCCGGTACGCTGATCCAGAAACGGGAGCTGATCCATCCGGGAACCTATGTGGGAACCGGAAAAGTAGCAGAGATTGCAGAACTTTTAGAGCACACGGGGGCAACGGGAATTGTCTGTGATGATGAATTGTCCCCTGCGCAGTTAAAAAATCTGGAGACGATGTTAAATACCAAGGTGATGGATCGGACGCTTATCATACTGGATATTTTTGCAGCCCGTGCAACAACCAGTGAGGGAAAAATTCAGGTGGAACTTGCTCAGCTGAAGTACCGCCTGAGCAGATTAACCGGACTTGGCAGATCCATGTCCCGTCTGGGTGGCGGAATCGGTACCCGTGGACCGGGAGAAAAAAAGCTTGAGATTGACCGCCGTCTGATCAATGACCGGATTGCACAGCTCAACCGGGAATTAAAAGAAGTGGTCAAACACCGCGAAATTGCCAGAGCAAAAAGAGAGCGCAATGCAGTTCCGGTTGTGGCAATTGTCGGATATACAAATGCCGGAAAATCCACCCTCCTGAATCATCTGACGGACGCAGAGGTTTTAGAGGAGGATAAACTGTTTGCAACGCTGGACCCGACGACACGGATGCTGGAGCTGGAAGGACACCAGCAGGTGCTGCTGACGGATACGGTAGGTTTTATACGGAAATTGCCGCATCATCTGATTGAGGCATTTAAAAGTACATTGGAAGAAGCCAAATATGCGGACTATATTATTCATGTAGTGGATGCTTCCAATCCGCAGCGCGACAAGCAGATGTATATCGTCTATGAGACACTCGATCATCTTGGCGTTAAAAATAAAAAAATTCTGACGCTTTTTAATAAGATCGATATCAGAACCGATGATGACCCACTGCAGGATTTTCGTGCGGATCATGTTCTTCAGATTTCCGCAACGGAAAATGCCGGACTGGATGCAGTAAAAGATGTGCTGCAGGAAATGTTAAGAGAAGATAAAATTTATATTGAACGCGTGATTCCCTATGCGCAGGCAGGTGTATTGCAGCTTGTACGAAATAAGGGAGAACTTGTCTCAGAAGAGTATGTGCCGGAAGGAATTTCCATTCGGGCATATGTCCCTATGGAGGTATACGGAAAACTGTAATCGCTGTGTGTGAAATTTTATAATCCTTTCTTTTGGCTATGGTTTTAATGGAAATAAGTGAAAAAATAAGTAAACAACAGGAAATACAAGTCGGAACAGGTAACTTTTTGGAAAATTAATGGGAATAGGAAATTGTGGAATATGGGTGAATTTCCTAAAATATAGGCATCTAATGATAATATGATTTTACAGGAGGACAGTCAGGATGTCAGATGTTGTTGAAAAACAGCCGTTAACCGAAGATTACCTGAAGAAGATGGATGCCTACTGGCGTGCAGCCAATTACCTTGGTGCCGCACAGTTATATCTGCTGGATAATCCACTTCTTCGAGAGCCGCTTACCAGAGATCAGGTAAAGAAAAAGATTGTTGGTCACTGGGGAACCGTACCGGGACAGAACTTTGTCTATGTACATTTAAACCGTGTGATCAAAAAGTATGATCAGGATATGATTTTAATTTCCGGTCCGGGACACGGCGGAAACTTCTTTGTTGCCAATACTTATCTGGAAGGTACCTATAGCGAGGTATATCCAAATATCGGAGAAGATATGGATGGACTGAAGAAACTGTGTAAGCAGTTCTCTTTCCCGGGAGGAATCTCCAGCCATGTAGCTCCGGAAACTCCGGGTTCCATCAACGAAGGTGGTGAGCTGGGATATTCCCTGGCACATTCGTTTGGTGCGGTATTTGATAACCCGGATCTGATTGCTGCCTGTATCGTGGGAGACGGTGAGTCCGAGACTGGACCTCTTGCAACTTCATGGCAGTGTAATAAGTTCTTAAATCCGGAGAGCGATGGAGCGGTTCTTCCGATCCTTCATCTGAATGGATATAAGATCAGTAATCCAACCATTCTTGCACGTATTTCTCATGAAGAACTTGAGCATTTCTTTGATGGATGCGGATGGAAACCATATTTTGTAGAGGGCGATGATCCAATGACCATGCACCGCAAGATGGCAGAGACGCTTGATACCGTTATGGACGAAATCAAGGCGATCCAGAAGAATGCAAGAGAAAACCACGATACCACAAGACCAAAGTGGCCAATGATTGTACTTCGTACTCCAAAGGGATGGACAGGACCAAAGGTTGTAGACGGAAAGCAGATCGAGGGATCTTTCCGTGCGCATCAGGTTCCGATCATGATGGACAAACCGGAGCATCTGGAAATGTTAAAAGAGTGGTTACTCAGCTACCATCCGGAAGAATTGTTTGATGAGAATGGAAAACTGATTCCGGAACTGAAAGCACTTGCACCGACCGGAGACCGCAGAATCGGTTCTAACCCACATGCAAACGGTGGTAAGCTCTTACGTGACTTAAGACTTCCAGATTTCCGTGATTATGCACTTGATGTTCCGGCGCCGGGAAGCGTTGAGGCACAGGATATGGTAGAACTTGGCGGATTTGTCCGTGATATCTTCAAACTGAATGAGGATTCCAAGAACTTCCGTATTTTCGGACCAGACGAGACAATGTCAAACCGTCTGATGAAAGTCTTTGAGGAGACAAACCGTGACTGGAACAATGAAAAACTGGATTCCGATGAATTCCTTGCTACAGATGGCCGTGTTATGGATTCTATGTTAAGTGAGCATATGTGTGAGGGATGGTTAGAGGGATATCTTCTGACAGGACGGCATGGATTCTTTGCAAGTTATGAAGCATTTATCCGTGTGGTAGATTCTATGTGTGCACAGCATGCAAAGTGGTTAAAGGTATGTAATCAGCTTCCGTGGAGACAGTCCATTGCTTCCCTGAACCTGATTCTTACATCCAATGTATGGCAGCAGGATCACAATGGATTTACCCATCAGGACCCGGGATTTTTAGATCATATTGCAAATAAGAAGGCAGATGTGGTACGTCTTTATCTGCCACCGGATACCAATTGTCTGCTGTCCTGCTTTGATCACTGCATCAGAAGCCGCGATTATGTGAATGTGCTTGTTACATCCAAGCATCCGAGACAGCAGTGGCTGACTATGGAACAGGCAGTAAAGCATTGTACACAGGGTATCGGCATCTGGGAGTGGGCAAGTAACGACCAGGGACAGGAGCCTGATGTGGTTATGGCATGCTGTGGAGATACTCCGACACTGGAGACATTAGCAGCAGTTACGATTTTAAGAAAGGCAATGCCGGAGATTAAGATTCGCGTGATCAATGTTGTCGATCTGATGAAACTTGAGCCAAGCACCAAGCATCCGCATGGTCTGACAGATGCAGAGTACGATGCACTGTTCACCAAAGATAAGCCAATCATCTTTGCATTCCATGGGTATCATACACTGATCCACGAGCTGACCTATCGTCGTACCAACAGAAATATTCATGTATACGGATATCAGGAGGAAGGAACCATCACAACACCATTCGATATGCGTGTACAGAATGAGATTGACCGTTTCCATCTGGTAAAGAGCGTAATTGAGCATCTTCCACAGTTAGGAAATCGTGGCGCTTATCTGACACAGAAAATGAATGACAAGCTTGTAGAACACAAGCAGTACATTCATGAGTATGGTGTTGATATGCCGGAGATCCGTGACTGGAAATGGGATTTATAAAATAAAATATCAACAGGATTCTTTGCGGAACTGTGCCGGAGTCATCCGGTGCCGTTCCGTAAATATTTTGTAGAAATATCCTTTGTTTTTGTAGCCGACTTCGGCAGCAATCGCATCGATTGTCAGTCTGGTGTGCAGCAACAGTTCTTCGGCTTTCTGCAGACGCAGATGCTGCAGATATTCCGTATAAGTCATTCCGGTCCGGTTTTTCAGTAACCGGTTGAAATAATCTTCCTGAAAATGGAATTCTTCACAGAGCATTCGTATGGAAATGTTTTTCATATGCTGCTTCATATAATCAGAAATTTCTTCATATAAAATCCAGTTCATTTTCTGTCGCAGTTTTTTTGACAGCGAAAATTCATATTGTGTATTTAAAATACGAAAAATGCGCAGGAGAAGTCCCCGACAGATGATCGGAGAAGCCTCATCATGACGCTGTAATTCCAAAAGAAGTGATGTCATGGTTTCATCCATCTGTGAGACTGCCTCCTCTGCCTGAGGGAGAAAATGCAGATATTGCTGGAGCGATTTCTGTTCCATCAGTGCCATCTTCAGGAACGAGCTGATACGCTCTGTTGTAATCTGCCGTTTCATAATGTCCTGAAACATCACATTGGTAATGCCAAGAAACAGAAGTGTGGCAGAAGTTCCTTCCATGATTTCCTGATGCAGACAGTTTTTGTCGATCAGGCAGACTTCACCCCGGTGAAAAGTAAATTCATTGCCCAGAATTTTCTGCCGGTATTCTCCGTCAATGATATAAAACAATTCCAGATATTCGTGTGAGTGCATCTGCGTGCGCATGCCGGGTGTAAACTCTTTTTCATAAAGGAACGAGGGCTGGGAGGGCAGAATCGTTGCAGAAAGCATATGTCCGTCATGAATATCCCACAGCAGGGAAAACAGATGTTCATTTTCCGGAAGCGGATAGGTTTTGACAACGCTTTCATGAGCCGAATATTCCGGATGCAGAATCTGAAACCGGCTGAAGTTATCCGGGATCTGTGTATTTGCACTCTGATAAATCAAATGTTTTGTAAAATTCTTCAAATCCATGGAACGTCTCCTGTAAAAAATTACTCCACCATGGAGGTGGAGTAATTGTAAGTGTATGTTTTTGCCTGTTATTTATTTCATGGCATTTTTCTTGGCGATGGAAGCACGCTTGCGCATCGTAGGATCCAGAATTCTCTTGCGGATACGCAGGCTTTCCGGAGTTACCTCAAGAAGCTCGTCGGTATCAATGAAGTCAAGAGCCTGCTCTAAGCTTAATTTGCGAGGCGGAACCAGAGTCAGTGCCTCATCTGCAGAAGAGGAACGTGTATTGGTCAGATGCTTTTTCTTGCAGACATTTAACTCAATATCTTCGGCTTTGGAACTCTGCCCGATGATCATACCGGAATATACTTTTTCGCCAGGTCCGATAAAGAGCGTACCACGCTCCTGTGCGGAGAACAGACCGTAAGTTACGGATTCACCGGTCTCAAATGCAATCAGGGAACCGGTAGAACGGTAAGCGATCTCACCGCGGAATGGCTCATATCCGTCAAACATGGTATTGATGATACCGTTTCCTTTGGTGTCGGTCATGAACTCCCCACGATATCCGATCAGACCACGGGAAGGAATCTTGAACTCCAGACGGGTATAACCGCCGGCAATGGAACCCATATTTAAAAGTTCACCCTTCCGCTGCTGCAGTTTGGAGATAACGGCGCCGGTAAATTCATCCGGTACATCCACGTAAGCAAGTTCCATTGGCTCAAGTTTTTTGCCATTCTCATCGTAGTGATAGAGAACCTCGGCTTTGCTGACTGCAAATTCATATCCTTCACGGCGCATATTCTCGATCAGGACGGACAGATGCAGCTCACCACGGCCGGATACTTTTAAGCTGTCCGGGCTGTCGGTTTCTTCGACACGGAGAGAAACATCGGTATTTAACTCACGGAACAGTCTGTCGCGGATATGACGGGAAGTGACATATTTTCCTTCCTGACCGGCGAGAGGACTGTCGTTTACGATGAAATTCATGGAGATCGTCGGCTCAGAAATCTTCTGGAACGGAATAGCTACCGGATTTTCCGGAGAACAGATGGTATCTCCAATGTGAATGTCCGCAATACCGGAGATGGCTACGATGGAACCGATCTTTGCTTCACTGACATCTACTTTATTTAAACCATCGAACTCATACAGTTTGCTGATGCGGACTTTCTCAAGTTTGTCCGGATCGTGATGGTTGACAACGACTGCTTCCTGGTTGACTTTCAGGGAACCGTTGTCGACTTTACCGATACCGATACGGCCAACGTATTCGTTGTAATCGATGGTACTGATTAAAACCTGTGTGTTGGCATCCGGATCTCCGGTCGGGGCCGGGATATAGTTTACGATCGTCTCGAAAAGAGGAGTCATGTCCTTCTTTTCATCGTCGAGATTGTACATAGCGTATCCGTCTCTTGCGGAAGCGTAGATGAACGGGCAGTCAAGCTGCTCATCGGAAGCATCCAGATCCATGAAAAGCTCTAACACCTCATCAATCACTTCTGCAGGGCGCGCTTCCGGACGGTCGATCTTGTTGATGCAGACAATAACCGGGAGATTTAAAGCAAGTGCTTTCATCAGTACGAATTTGGTCTGCGGCATGGTTCCCTCGAATGCGTCTACGACGAGGACTACACCATTTACCATCTTAAGAACACGCTCTACCTCACCACCGAAATCGGCATGGCCAGGCGTATCGATAATGTTGATTTTTGTATCCTTATAAAATACAGCGGTATTTTTGGACAGGATAGTGATACCACGCTCACGCTCGATATCGTTGGAATCCATGACACGTTCCTGTACTTCCTGATTGGCACGGAACACACCGCTTTGTTTTAACAGCTCATCGACCAATGTGGTTTTACCATGATCGACATGGGCGATGATTGCGATATTACGAATGTCGTCTCTTGTTGTTACCATAAATTTAACCTTCTTTTTAATATTGTTTAACTTTACATAAATAACCTATCCTATTTTATCATAAAAAGCTGATTTCGCAAGCTTTTTTCAGCGTACACCGGCGATTTAAGCGTTTTAGATAGTTTTCGCCGGCCTTATCGACAAGGTTTGATGATTTCTACCAACCATTAAATGGTAAAACAGAAGCCTATCAAAAATTTCCACAAAAGGAAGGAGTATTCATGGCAGATAAAATGTGTGAAAACAATCAGGTCACTATTATGGGAGAAATTGTATCGGACTTTTCGTATAGTCACGAGGTATATGGGGAAGGATTTTATATGGTGGAAGTATCTGTCCATCGCCTGTCCAGTTTCGTCGATTATATTCCGGTGATGGTATCGGAGCGTCTGGTCAATGTGCAGGAGAGTGCGGAGGGAAAATGCGTCTATATTACAGGACAGTTCCGTTCATTCAACCGGCATGAGGAGCATAAAAACCGTCTGGTGTTATCGGTTTTTGCGAGGGAGTTTGAACTGGTTGAGCAGTTTGAGGAAGAAAATGCAGCCAACCAGATTTTTCTGGATGGATTTATCTGTAAGGAATCGGTATACAGAAAAACACCTCTGGGAAGGGAGATCGCGGATCTTCTGGTCGCAGTCAACCGGTCATATGGCAAATCGGACTATATTCCCTGCATCTGCTGGGGCAGAAATGCAAGATTTGCATCCGGATTCGAGGTCGGATCACATGTGCAGATCTGGGGAAGAATCCAGAGCCGCGAGTATGTAAAGAAAGTCAGTGAGACACAGGTGGAGCAGAGGGTTGCTTACGAGGTATCCGTCAGCAAGATTGAATTCCTGGAGTAGACTTGATTATTTGACGCTTTTGTGTTATCTTACATAGGATTTCATTTGGTTAAGAGATATCATGGAGGCTGAAATGGACAGAGGAGTGATTCAGGTTTATTATGGAGAGGGACATGGTAAATCGACCGCGGCAATCGGGAATGCAATTCGTATTGCCAGCGAGGGAAAAAGCGTCATTATCATTCAGTTCTTGAAGGGAAAAAATGAAAACGAACTGACATTTTTAAGCCGGCTGGAGCCGGAAATAAAAATATTCCGTTTTGCAAAATCGGATGAGTGTTTTGAGGCACTTTCCGAGGAGGCAAAACAGGAAGAAAGTATGAATCTGCGCAATGGATTCAATTACGGAAAGAAAGTCGTTACGACAGGTGCCTGCGATATGCTAATCTTAGACGAGGTACTTGGAATTGTGGACGAAAAGGTGATAAGCCCTGAAGAAATCTGTGAGCTGTTTGCCGCAAAGCCGGAAGAAATGACTCTGGTCTGCACAGGACGCGTTCTGGATGAAAAAATCCGTGAGGCAGCAGACGAGGTTTATAATATCGCACCGGAGAAATAGATTGACAGACTATGCCGGTGGTGATAGAATGAAAGAAATACATGGGATAGAGGTCGCGTAATTCATGAGTAGCCTGTTGGATGTGGCAGACACAGTCGAATGCAGGTAAAAGGGGAAAGCGCCGAAAGAACCGGATGACTGCAGTCTGGTTTTTGGGCATGCGGTGAATAATCGTATGACTGTCAGAAGCGTATGAGCGTGGATGGAGAGCTATCAGATCTAAAAAAGGTTAGATTGACCAGCTCGTTTTGAGCTGGTTTTTTTATTTAGAAAGGAGAATAAAACAGTGGCAATTTTTAAGGGAGCCGGAGTCGCAATCGTGACACCAATGAAGAACAATGAGGAAGTTAATTATGATAAACTTGAGGAACTGATCAACCAGCAGATTGACGGTGGTACAGATGCCATCGTAATTGCAGGTACGACAGGAGAAAGCGCAACACTTACGATGGAAGAACACCGTGATGTGATCAAGGCAGCCATCGAGTTTACAAAACATCGTGTTCCGGTTGTGGCAGGTACCGGTTCAAACTGCACACGTACAGCCATCCAGCTTTCACAGGAGGCAGAAGAGGCAGGAGCAGACGGACTTCTGATCGTTACACCATATTATAACAAGGCAACACAGGCAGGCCTGATCAGCCATTATTCACAGATCGCAGACAGCACCAAGTGTCCGATCATTATGTATAATGTGCCCGGACGTACCGGATGTAATCTTCTTCCGGAGACGGTTGCCGAGCTGGTCCGCACCAAGAGTAATCTCGTAGGATTAAAGGAAGCAACCGGAAATCTGGCACAGGCTTCCAAGACGATGGCACTTACCGATGGAAAACTGGATCTTTATTCCGGTGAAGACGGTCTTGTTGTACCGCTTATGTCAATCGGTGCAGTTGGTGTGATTTCGGTATGGAGCAATGTGGCACCGGGCAAAGTACACGCAATGTGTGAAAGCTTCTTCAAGGGTGATATTAAGACAGCAAGAGAACTGCAGCTGGAGGCGCTTCCACTGGTAGATGCACTGTTTTCCGAAGTAAATCCGATTCCGGTTAAGAAGGCATTAAACCTGATGGGTATGGAAGTAGGACCGCTTCGTTCCCCACTCTGTGAGATGAGCGAGGCTAATGCAAAGAAACTTGCAGAAGTAATGAAAAATTATGGAATTTTAGCATAGATCAGGGAGGCACAAAAGAAAATGACAAGAGCGATCATGAATGGCTGCAACGGGAAGATGGGACAGTGTATCACAGGAATCTGTGCGCAGGATGAGGACATTGAGATTGTTGCAGGAATTGATACTTATGATGGAATCAAAAATGATTATCCGGTATTTGCCAGTCTGAAAGAGTGTACGGTGGATGCGGATGTAATCATTGATTTTTCCAATGCAAAAGCAGTGGATGCGCTGCTTGCATATGGTGTGGAAAAACAGATTCCGATCGTGCTTTGTACGACAGGACTTTCCGAACAGCAGCTTGCCGATGTGGAAAAAGCATACGAAAAAGTTGCAATTTTAAAATCCGCAAATATGTCTCTCGGAATCAATACTCTGATGGAACTGCTCAAAAAAGCTGCGCAGGTATTTGCGCCGGCAGGATTTGATATGGAGATTGTAGAGAAACATCATAACCAGAAGCTGGATGCACCGAGCGGCACGGCACTGGCACTGGCTGATTCCATGAATGAGGCACTGGATGAGGCATATACCTATACCTATGACAGAAGCCAGAAGCGCAAGAAGAGGGATAAATACGAAATTGGACTCTCTTCTGTTCGTGGCGGCAATATTGTCGGAGAGCATGAAGTGATTTTCGCCGGACAGGATGAGGTGATTGAATTCAAGCATACGGCATACTCCAAGGCGGTATTTGCAAAGGGCGCTGTGGAAGCAGCAAAATTTTTAAAAGGAAAGCCTGCAGGACATTATGATATGGCAGATGTCATTGCGGCAAAATAAACGGGAAGAGAGGCACTGATAATCAGTGCCTTTTTTGCGCAAAATGTTTGACAGTGCAGCTGGTTCATATTTATAATGGAAAGAAGAAACCTGACGATAAGAAAGAGGTAGAAAATGAAAAATAAAACCAGAAGGCTTGCAGCATTTTTGCTTTCTGCAGCAGTTGTCATAACTGCTGTTCCGGGAATGCAGGAACGGGTTTATGCCCAGAAAACCGGCGGATACACAGAGTCACCCAAAAGTGAAAATGTTCCGGTGGTACAAGAAACAAAATCCAGGCTGAAAAAGGCAGAAGCAGTGCCGTCCGCCTATATGAACAAGTTGTCGGAACTTACGATCCGCTATCCTGGCGTGCGTGATCAGGGAAAATATGATACGTGCTGGGCATTTTCCGCAATCGGACTTGCGGAGTTTGATCTGATTGCAGACAATCAGACGGCAGACAAAAGTATTGATCTGAGTGAATTGCAGCTTGCCTATTTTACTTATAATAATGTAGAAGACCCGCTGGGTGGAACATTTGGCGACTCTTTAAATATTATGAACCATAAAAATTATCTGACCATGGGCGGAAATTTGGATTTCGCGAGCCGGACGCTTCTGCAGTGGGAAGGGGTGACGGACGAGAACCGTGTACCGTACGCTCTGGCACCGACCACCACGACACTGGCAAAAAGTTACGCTTTTGATCAGGATGTGGCACATCTGCAGAATGTATATATTATTAATATTCACAAAAATGCTACCCAGGTGAAATGTGAGATTATGCAGCACGGATCTGCCGGGCTGGGACTGTATATGGACGGAACGGCCAACTATGTGGGATCTGCAGTCTATGCAGAAACAGGAGAGAATGTGGCAACCTATTACTGCCCGACAAGCAGTGTTGCATCGAACCATGCAGTGAATATTGTGGGCTGGGATGATAATTTTCCGGCATCTTCGTTTAAAAATAAACCGGCAGGAGACGGAGCATGGCTTTGCAGGAACAGCTGGTCGGATAAGACAGAAAACAATATCAACAGTTATTTCTGGCTTTCTTATTATGATAAATCCATCGAGGATGCTGCATGGATTTTTGATTTTGAGTCTGCGGATAATTATGATTATAATTATCAGTATGATGGTGGGGCAGATGTGGGAAAACTGCGTGGAATTTCGACTTCAGCGAATATTTTCAGGGCAAAAAAGGCAGATAATGAACTGGTGAAAGCAGTTTCAATTTCCCTTTCCAAAGATGCGAATGTTCCATATACGATCCGTGTATATACGAATCTGACAAACCTGCATAATCCTAAGAGTGGCATACTTGCAGCAAAGGTGTCCGGTACAACAACGTATGCCGGAACCCATACCATCAGGCTGAATAAAGCGGTATCCGTACCTCAGGGAACTTACTATGCGGTTGTGGTAGAACTGCAGAAAAGCGGTGTCGGACTCGATATGGAATATGCAGTCAGTGACAGCAGTTTAACCAGCCGGGTATATTGTGATTATAATCAGAGTTTCCTCTATCGCGGTGGCAGCTGGGAAGATGTGGCGGATGTAAGCACCAGTTACGGTGGAAGAATCGGAAACATCTGTATCAAGGCATATGCGGATAATGCAGGGACAAGTATCGGTGCGGTAGAGAATATAAAAGCGGTCCGCTGTGCAAAAAATGCAGTGCGTATTTCCTGGGGCAAAACGGCAGGTGCGAAAGGGTATGAAATTTATCAGGCATCCAGCAAGAACGGAACTTATAAAAAGATTGCAGCTACAACGTCCACAAAGTACAAAATTAAGACAACCTCAAAGAAGTCGGTATATTATAAAGTACGCGCTTATAAGACAACGCAGGGCATTCGGATCTGTGGGAATTTTTCGGGATCTGTTGCTGTGAAACGTTAAAAGAAAGGAAAAAGAATGAACATTTTAATCAAAGGGGGACATGTCATCAATCCGGCAACACAGATGGATGAGGTGGCAGATGTCCTGATCGAAGATCAGAAGATAAAAAAGATTGGAAAAGAACTTCCGGAAAAAGAAGCCGAACGTGTGATCAATGCGGACGGATGTTATGTGATGCCGGGATTTATTGATATGCATGTACATTTCCGCGATCCGGGATTTGAACAGAAAGAGGATATTTATACCGGGATGCAGGCCGCTGCGCATGGTGGATATACGACAGTGCTGACCATGCCGAATACAAAGCCGGTAGCAGACAATCCGGATATTGTCAATTATGTGCACAACAAAGCAAAATCCGGGAGCTGTATTCATGTCCTGCAGGTTGGTGCGGTGACAAAGGGACAGCAGGGAAAAGAGCTTGCGGATATTGAAGGAATGGTTAAGGCAGGAAGTCCGGCAATCAGCGAGGACGGAAAATCTGTCATGGATGCCGCTTTGTATCGGGACGGTATGCTTGAGGCAGCGCGTCTGGGCATTCCGGTACTTGCCCATTGCGAAGATATCCATATGGTACGCGGAGGTGTCATGAATGCCGATGCAAAAGCAAAAGAACTGGGACTTCCGGGAATTACCAATTCCGTGGAGGATGTGATTGTTGCAAGAGATATTATTCTGGCAAAAGATACCGGGGCACGGCTTCATTTGTGTCATTGTTCCACAAAGGATTCCGTGCTCATGGTAAAAGTGGCAAAGGAAGAAGGTGTCCAGGTGTCGGCAGAAGTGTGTCCGCATCACTTTACGCTGTCCACAGACGATATGAAAGAAGCGGATACCAATTACAAGATGAATCCGCCACTCCGCACAAAGGAAGACGTGAAAGCACTGCGTGAGGGACTGCGGGATGGCATTATGGAAGTGATTTCCACAGACCATGCGCCACACACGTTTGAAGATAAAAACCGTTCGATGCAGGAAGCACCGTTTGGAATTGTCGGACTGGAAACTGCCGCATGTCTTACACATAATGAACTGGTACTCGGTGGATATCTGACGCCGATGCAGATGGCAGCGTGTATGAGTTACCATCCGGCACAGATTGTCGGTATTGATAAGGGAGATATCCAGCCGGGAAAAGCGGCAGATGTCGTGATCTTTGATCCAGAGGAAACCTACCGCATTGACAAAAACACATTTGCTTCCAAGGGAAGAAATACACCGTTTGACGGGAAAGAAGTTACGGGACGTGTAAAGTGCACGATCTGTGACGGCGAAGTTGTATTTAATGAATTAAATAAGTAATAAATTAAGAAGGGAAATCAATCACATGATCAACAAATTAGTAGAAAAAATTAAAAAGACCAACGCACCTATCGTTGTGGGACTCGATCCGATGCTTTCTTATGTGCCGGAGCACATACAAAAAGCAGCGTTCGCTCAGTTCGGTGAGACGTTAGAGGGAGCAGCAGAAGCCATCTGGCAGTACAATAAAGCTATTGTCGATGCAACATACGACCTGATTCCTGCAGTGAAGCCGCAGATCGCGATGTATGAGCAGTTTGGTGTGGCCGGTGTAGCGGCATTCCAGAAGACGGTAGATTACTGCCACGAGAAAGATCTGGTTGTGATCGGAGATGTAAAGCGTGGGGATATCGGTTCCACATCCGCAGCCTATGCGACCGGACATCTCGGAAAAGTACAGATCGGAAGCAAAACATATACCGGTTTTAATGAGGATTTTGCTACAGTAAATCCATATCTGGGAACCGATGGTATCAAGCCGTTTGTGGATGTATGCAAAGAAGAAAAGAAAGGAATCTTTATTCTCGTAAAGACCTCCAATCCATCCAGCGGAGAGTTCCAGGATCGTCTGATCGACGGTCTTCCGCTGTATGAACTGGTTGGTGAAAAGGTAGCAGAGTGGGGAAGCGAATGTATGGGAGATTCCTACAGCTATGTTGGAGCAGTTGTCGGAGCAACGTATCCGGAGCAGGGGGAAATTCTTCGTAAAGTGATGCCGAAATCGTTCATTCTGGTACCGGGTTATGGTGCACAGGGAGGACAGGGCAAGGATCTGGTACATTTCTTTAATGAGGATGGATTAGGAGCAATTGTAAACTCTTCCCGTGGTATCATCTGTGCTTACAAACAGGATAAGTATAAAGAGCAGGGAATTACACCGGAGAACTTCGCAGATGCCTCCCGTCTGGCAGTCAAAGATATGATCGCAGACATATCCGGAGCACTTGCACAGAGATAAAAATAAAGTCGTGATTTTACAAAAGGGAGACAGTTGGATTTTATGAGCGAAAAATTTCAGGAAAATGTTACGGTGCTGAAGCAGCAGTGCATCGGAAAAGATATCTATGACATGACAATCCAGACGAAGCATATTGCAGGACATGCAAAGGCAGGACAGTTTGTATCATTGTACAGTAATGATGCCAGCAAACTTCTGCCACGTCCGATCAGCCTGTGTGGGATTGATGCAGAGGCAGGAACACTTCGTCTGGTATACCGGGTAACGGGAGAAGGAACCGGAACGGAAGAATTCTCCCGGTTAAAAGAGGGCGATAAGATCCGGGTACTGGGACCGCTTGGAAACGGATTTACCGTGGAGCCGGGAAAGAAAGCTTTCCTGATCGGCGGAGGAATCGGAATTCCTCCGATGCTTGAACTTGCAAAGAGCATCAAGGCTGCCGGCACCTGTGAATTTGTCAGTGTGATGGGATACCGGGATGCACAGACGTTTCTTCTGGATGAATTTAAAGAACAGGGAGACTGTTACGTGGCAACGGAAGATGGAAGTGTCGGTGCAAAGGGAAATGTGCTGGATGCCATGAAAGAGTATAAGTTAAATGCAGATGTAATATATGCGTGCGGACCGACACCGATGCTGCGGGCGTTGAAAGCGTATGCAGCAGAGCAGGGCATGACCTGTTATATTTCCATGGAAGAACGGATGGCATGCGGAATCGGTGCATGTCTGGCATGTGTGTGCAATTCCAAAGAAAAAGATGCACATTCCAATGTGAAAAACAAGAGAATCTGTAAAGAAGGGCCGGTATTTCTGGCTGAGGAGGTGGATCTGTAATGAATACAAGTGTGGAATTATGTGGTGTTACCTTAAAAAACCCGGTAATGACGGCATCCGGAACCTTTGGCTCCGGAGCAGAATACAGTGAATTTACAGACTTAAACCGGCTTGGTGCGGTGGTTACCAAAGGTGTGGCAAATGTACCGTGGCCGGGAAATCCGACTCCGCGTGTGGCAGAAGTCTATGGCGGGATGCTCAACGCCGTGGGATTGCAGAATCCGGGAATTGATCTGTTCTGTGAGAGAGATATTCCATTCCTGAAAAAATATGATACTAAAATTATTGTAAACGTATGCGGACACTCGACAGAGGAATATGTGGAAGTGGTAAAACGGCTGGCAGAAGAGCCGGTGGACATGCTGGAAATCAATATTTCCTGCCCGAACGTAAAAGAGGGTGGAATTGCTTTTGGACAGGATCCGAAAGCGGTAGAAGCAATCACAAAGGAAATGAAAAAGTATGCAAAACAGCCGGTGATCATGAAACTGAGTCCGAATGTCACAGACATCACAGAGATGGCGCGTGCAGCGGAAGCAGGTGGTGCGGATGCCCTGTCTTTGATTAACACGATCACGGGAATGAAGATTGATATCAACCGGAGAAAATTTGTTCTTGCAAACAAGACCGGTGGGATGTCCGGTCCGGCAATTCATCCGGTAGCCGTGCGTATGGTTTATCAGACGGCACAGGCAGTAAAGGTTCCGATCATTGGAATGGGAGGAATTATGAATGCTGCAGATGCGATTGAGATGATACTGGCGGGTGCGACAGCTGTATCTGTCGGCACCGCCAATTTCCGGAATCCGGCAGTGACCATGGAAATTGTAGAAGGCATTGAGCGCTACATGGAAAAATATCATGTGAGCGATATCAAAGAACTAATCGGTGCCGTTTCGGAATAAAGATATGGTAACTGCTTACTGTTTTTGAATATATTGTACCAGGGATTTCATTTTGGCAGCAATGTTTTCCAGAATCTGTGTGTTTACGGTCTCTGCATCCATTGTTTCGGATGCATGGGCGGTCAGTTCTTCAGAAACTGCGGAAATTGTCTGTACGGAATCTGAAATTGCCTGATTAGAGTTACGCAGATCTGTGGTATTGCTGGTCAGTTCCTCGATACTGTTTTGAATGGAAACAGAATTTCGCTGGATGACAGAAAAGCTTTCGGCAGTATTCTGCGTACTTTCTTTTTATGATTCGCGCATTGAAAACCCACCGGAAGTATGCTAAAATTTAATAGAAAACTGCGAAATAACAAGGGCAGAATGCCTTTTGATACAGGAGGAAAGTATACAATGGAAAGTTACAAGAGTGAGTTCATTGAGTTTATGGTAGAGAGTGATGTTCTCAAATTTGGCGATTTTACACTGAAGAGTGGAAGAAAATCGCCATTTTTTATGAATGCAGGTGCATACGTGACAGGTTCCCAGTTGAAGAAACTCGGAGAGTATTATGCAAAGGCGATCCACGCCAGTTACGGGGATGATTTTGATGTGTTATTCGGACCGGCATACAAGGGAATTCCACTGGCTGTTGTTACCGCAATTGCATTCAGTGAATTGTACGGAAAAGAGATCCGTTACTGCAGTGACCGCAAGGAAGCCAAGGATCACGGGGCAGACAAAGGCGGATTTTTAGGAAGCAGCTTAAAAGATGGAGACCGCGTGGTGATGATCGAGGATGTGACGACATCCGGCAAGTCCATGGAAGAAACTGTTCCAAAAGTACGTGGGGCTGCAAACGTTGAGATCGTTGGTCTTATGGTCAGCTTAAACCGCATGGAAGTCGGACAGGGCGGCGTAAAGAGCGCACTCGATGAAATTCATGAGAAATATGGTTTTGAAGGAAAAGCAATTGTTACCATGGAAGAAGTGGTAGAACACTTATATAATCGGGAATGTCAGGGCAGAATTGTAATTGATGACACGATCAGGAAAGCAATCGATGCCTATTATGAGCAGTATGGATGCAAATAAGCAAAAAGGTTGTAGGAAAGAGAGACGCATATGAGAAACCGGAGAAGACGTGGCTATAAGTTTACCGAGAAAAAACATTCCAGACAGGGAATACTGGCCACGGTATTAGCACTTGCTCTTCTGGTATGGTATCTTGTGTTCCTGAAGCTTGCTTTTCAGGGAGGCGGTTCGCTGTCTGCTTATTATGGGAGCGCAGGAGTCGTTGCGATGATCGCAACATTTGTTGTTCTTGTCATCGCAGCCAAAAGTCTGCGGGAAGAAGATTCCTTCCAGTTGTTTCCGAGACTGGGACTGGGACTGACCCTTTTGGATATGGTATGCTGGATCGGAACCTATATCTGGGGATTTTTGAGCTAAAAATTATAAGAAGGAAACAAACTATGAGCTTTAGAGAGATCAATCACAAAAATAACGAGGAATACTGGGAACGGCTGGAACTTGTGATGGAGCGCATTGAGGCGGTCAGCGAGGAGGAAGCCTCCAGTGTGGAAGAACTGTACCGGGGATATTTCTTTGAAATGTCGGAACTGTTTCTGGTTTTGTATAAATTAGCAGAAGCGTCCCTGAGTGGAAAACTGGCAGAAATTTCCACGCTGGAAGGGAAAAAGATCAATCGCCGTCTGTATCTGGATGTGCAGGAAGATTATGCGGACAGTTATGCAAACCCGGCATATGCCGTCAGTAAGATGGGCTGGGAATACGGACCGCTGCTCTCGGCATTGGATGCCAGACTGCATGGAATTTATACCAGCTGTATGGAAGGAAATATCCGTTATCTGTGTATTTATGCGGAACTGTTTGTGGAAATTTACAACTGTTTTGAGGATGCACAGAATCTGAATGTGCACGAGATCAGAAAATGCATTTATTCTTTTATGCATGATTACACAGAAATTTTTAATGCGGATGCGATCTGCAGACTGATCGATCCGGAATATGATTATTTCACCCAGATCGTGATGGAAGCGGAGCTGGATCATCCGGCATATCTGTACCGTTATGGTCTGTATATTGGAAAAGATGAGACGGAGTCCGCACATTTTCTGCATTCCTTGACAAAGCAGCAGATGCAGGCAATGGCGGATACATTTACCGAAGGATACCGGATCGGATTTGAAACAACCGGAAAAGATATTTCTAAAAAGTCGGTAGTGGAGATCCGTTATCCGCTGGGATTTGAGCGGATGGTACGCGCCGCCGTACACAATTTTAAAAAGATCGGATTGCAGCCGGTGCTGCGTCCGTACTCTATTTCCCTGAACAAGCAGTTTACTTACGATCACAAAGAGGATCGCGGGCTGTGGCTGGATAAGGCACTCATCGAGCGGGGACTCGAAGTTGACCGTACTGTCTGGGAAAATCACAAAGCGATTGCTCCAAATTACGGAGGACCGGCAGTGATCGAAATTTTCGGGACAAAGCCGTTTTCGCCGGAGCAGAAAGAGGAGCGCGTTACCTATACCGACAAACAGAGGGAAATCGATGTGTATGAGCGCAGCGAGAAGAGCCAGCTGATCAATCATTACATTCACGGGGAGGAACGCAGTTTTACGATTATTGCTTACCCGGTTCCGTCCATCGGAGAAAAATACGAAGAAATCTTTGCGGAAACGGTGCATATCAATACGCTTGATTATATGCTTTACCGCAATATGCAGCAGAAGATCATTGATGTGCTGGATACGGCGGACCGTGTGCACATCAAAGGCTGTAACGGAAACCGCACGGATCTGTATGTAAAGATTCATCCGCTTTCCGATCCTGCCAAAGAGACCGCATTTGAAAACTGTGTGGCAGATGTCAATATTCCGGTCGGGGAAGTGTTCACATCTCCGGTATTGCAGAAAACAGAAGGAAAGCTGCACGTCACACAGGTCTATCTGGGGGAATTCCTTTTCAAGAATCTGGAACTGGATTTTGAAAACGGAAGAATTACAGCTTATTCCTGTACAAATTTTGATTCTGAGGATGAGAACCGCAAGTATATAGAGGACAATATTCTGTTCCATCACAAAACACTTCCGATGGGAGAGTTTGCAATCGGAACAAATACCACCGCATACCGGATGGCACGGAAATATCAGATCGCGGATAAGCTTCCGATTCTGATTGCGGAAAAGACAGGTCCGCATTTTGCGGTCGGAGACACCTGTTACACGTACGATGAGGACAACATGACATACAATCCGGATGGAAAAGCGATCATCGCAAGGGACAATGAAATTTCGATCCGGCGCAAAGAAGATATTTCAAAAGCATATTTTAACTGTCATACCGATATTACGATTCCGTATGATGAGTTAGGAGCGATTACGGTAGTACGTGCAGATGGCACGACGACAGATATTATAAGAAACGGGCGGTTTGTCGTTCCGGGAACGGAACCGTTAAATGAGCCGCTGGATGCAATGGAACCATAAATTTTTTCACATATAGGAGGATATTTAAAATGGCACAAGTAGGAATTGTAATGGGCAGTGATTCAGATATGCCGATCATGGCAAAGGCAGCAGACATCTTAGACCAGCTGGGCGTCAGCTATGAGATGACGATCATTTCCGCACACCGCGAGCCGGATGTATTTTTTGAATATGCAAAGAGTGCGGAGGAAAAAGGATTTAAAGTGATTATCGCAGGTGCAGGTATGGCAGCACATCTGCCGGGCATGTGCGCAGCAATCTTCCCGATGCCGGTCATCGGAATCCCGATGCACACCACTTCTCTTGGCGGAAGAGATTCCCTGTACAGTATCGTGCAGATGCCGACCGGTATTCCGGTAGCAACCGTAGCAATCAACGGCGGAGCAAATGCCGGTATTCTTGCAGCAAAGATTCTTGCAACCAGTGATGCGGATTTACTTGCACGCCTGAAAGAGTATTCTAAAAACTTAAAAGAGCAGGTTGAGGCAAAGGATGCCAGATTGCAGGAAGTGGGATATAAGAACTACTAATTAGATTTATTAACATTTATGATTGGTAAAATCGAAAAATACCCGATATACTATAAGTGACAATAATAGATTAAAACACAGATATTAGGAGGAAAAATAAATGGATTACAAGAACGCGGGCGTAGATATCGAAGCAGGATATGAGTCAGTGGAACTGATGAAGAAGTTTGTAAAGGGAACCATGCGTCCGGAGGTATTAGGCGGACTTGGCGGATTTTCCGGTGCTTTTTCGCTGGATGCGATCAAGAATATGGAAGAGCCGGTTCTTTTATCCGGAACCGATGGATGCGGAACCAAGGTAAAACTGGCTTTCCTGATGGACAAGCATGATACGATCGGTATTGATGCCGTTGCAATGTGTGTCAACGATGTAGCCTGTGCCGGTGGTGAACCGTTATTTTTCCTGGATTATATTGCATGTGGAAAAAATTATCCGGAGAAAATTGCGACGATCGTAAGCGGTGTGGCAGAGGGTTGTAAGCAGTCCGGATGTGCACTGATCGGTGGAGAGACTGCAGAGCATCCGGGACTGATGCCGGAGGATGAGTATGATCTGGCCGGATTTACCGTAGGTGTGGTTGACAAGAAGGATATCATTACCGGAGAAGACGTAAAAGCCGGGGATGTGCTGATCGGTATGGCAAGTTCCGGTGTACATTCCAATGGATTTTCTCTCGTGCGCAAGATTTTCCGTATGGACAAAGAAACCTTAAATACATATATTGATGAGCTTGGAACAACGCTTGGCGAGGCTCTTCTTGCTCCGACCCGTATCTATGTAGGCGCATTGAAGTCTATCAAGAACGCTGGAGTACGTGTGAAAGCCTGCAGCCATATTACCGGTGGTGGTTTCTATGAGAATATTCCACGTATGCTTCCGGAAGGAAAGCATGCCGTAGTGGAAAAGAACAGCTACCCGGTTCCTCCAATCTTTACCCTTATGGCAAGAGAGGGAAATGTAGATGAGCATATGATGTACAATACTTACAACATGGGACTTGGAATGGTTCTTGCAGTCGATCCGGCAGACGTGGACAAGACGATGGAAGCAATCAAAGCAGCCGGAGATACTCCATATGTGGTTGGTAAGATCACAGACGGAGAGAAGGGTGTAACATTATGCTAAAAATCGCAGTATGTGTATCCGGCGGCGGAACCAATCTGCAGGCCATTATCGATGGAATTGAACAAAAAACAATCACAAATACAGAGATTGCGGTAGTGATCAGCAATAATCCGGGAGCATACGCTTTGGAACGTGCAAAAAAGCACGGAATTGAGGCAGTATGCATCAGCCCGAAGGAGTGTGAGAGCCGTGCGGCATTTAATGAAGATTTTCTGCGCAGACTTGATGCGTATGAGGTGGATCTGGTTGTGCTGGCAGGATTCCTTGTCGTCATTCCGGAACAGATGATTGCAAAGTACAGAAACCGCATCATCAATATTCATCCGTCTTTAATTCCGTCTTTCTGTGGAACCGGATATTATGGGCTGAAAGTGCATGAAGGTGCACTTGCCCGCGGAGTCAAAGTCACAGGTGCCACCGTGCATTTTGTGGATGAGGGAACGGATACCGGTCCGATCATTCTGCAGAAAGCGGTAGAAGTGCAGGAGGGCGATACGCCGGAGATCCTGCAGCGCCGTGTCATGGAGCAGGCAGAGTGGAAGATTATGCCACAGGCGATCGACCTGATCGCAAATGGAAAAGTGACGGTGACGGGCAAAACCGTACATATCAGTAAATAGGAAATGCATCACATATAGGAGGATAATCATGAAAGTTCTTGTAATTGGAAGCGGTGGACGTGAGCATGCAATCGTAACAAGTGTTGCCAGAAGTCCGAGAGTTGACAAAATATATTGTGCACCTGGAAATGCAGGAATTGCAGCTTTGGCAGAGTGTGTGCCGATCGGAGCCATGGAGTTTGACAAGCTCGTTGCATTTGCAAAGGAGAAATCCATTGATTTTACCATTGTTGGTATGGATGATCCGCTGGTTGGCGGAATCGTGGATGTCTTTGAGGCAGAGGGCTTAAAGGTATTCGGACCGCGCAAAAATGCAGCGATTCTGGAAGGATCGAAAGCATTCTCCAAGGATCTGATGAAAAAGTATCATATTCCGACGGCTGCTTACGAGAACTTTACCGATCCGGAAGAAGCTTTAAAATATCTTGAGACGGCAAAGATGCCAATCGTGTTAAAGGCAGACGGTCTGGCACTCGGAAAGGGTGTGCTGATCTGTAATACACTCGAAGAGGCAAAAGAAGGCGTGCGTACGATCATGGAAGATAAGAAATTCGGAAATGCCGGAAATACGATGGTAATCGAAGAATTTATGACCGGACGTGAAGTATCGGTTCTGACCTATGTGGACGGAAAGACCATCCGCATCATGTCTTCCGCACAGGATCACAAACGTGCCAAGGATGGAGATCAGGGACTGAATACCGGCGGTATGGGAAATTTCTCTCCAAGTCCGTTCTATACAAAAGAAGTAGATGAATTCTGTAAGAAGTATATTTATCAGCCAACTGTAGATGCTATGGCTGCGGAGGGAAGACCATTTACCGGAGTTATTTTCTTCGGACTGATGCTGACAGGGGAAGGACCAAAGGTTCTTGAGTACAATGCCCGTTTTGGAGATCCGGAGGCACAGGTCGTTCTTCCACGTATGAAAAATGATATCATTGATGTCATGGAAGCATGTGTCGATGGAAAACTTGACACGATTGATCTGCAGTTTGAGGACAATGCAGCTGTCTGTGTTGTACTTGCATCTGACGGATATCCGGTTTCCTATGAGAAAGGATTCCCAATCAGCGGACTTGAAAAGTTCGAGGGCAAGGATGATTACTTCTGTTTCCATGCAGGAACTGCATTCGATAAGGAAGGACGCATCGTAACAAACGGCGGACGTGTCCTTGGCATTACTGCAACCGGAAAAGATTTAAAAGAAGCAAGAAAGAAAGCCTATAAGGCAACCGAATGGGTGGATTTCGCAAATAAGTATATGCGCCATGATATCGGAAAGGCAATTGACGAGGCATAATGAAAAAAGGAATCATATTTGATATGGACGGAACACTCTGGGATTCCGCTGCGGAAGTGGCAGAGTCCTGGAATGAGACCGTAAAAAGAGCCGGCTACGACAGAAAACCGATTACGGTAAAGGACATCCAGTCAGTAATGGGAAAGACGATGGATGTGATCGCACGGATTCTGTTTCCGGATCTGGAAGAAGGCGAACGCCAGAAACTTCTGGCACAGTGTGGGGAAGAAGAAAATGAATATCTCCGGATACACGGAGCAACTCTCTACCCGGATATCCGCAGGACAATGGAACAGTTGAAGAAAAAATATCATCTGTATATTGTAAGCAACTGCCAGTCCGGATATATAGAGGCTTTTCTGGATTATTACAAACTGCACGATCTGATAGAGGATACTGAGTGCTACGGAAATAATGAAAAATCAAAAGGAGAGAATATCGCGTTACTGTACAGGCGGAATGCATTGGATGATGCGGTATATGTAGGTGATATTCAGGGAGATTACGATGCAAGCATGGATGCGGGGGTTAAATTTATTCATGCGGCATACGGGTTTGGTACAATAGAAGACAAGGTCCCTGAAATTCACAAATTCTGTGAATTGGAGAACGTGGCAGATCAGGTTCTGCTGTAGATAAGAGGTTACTATGCGGGAGCAGAAAGAACAGGAAAAGCAAAATGAACTTCTCAGGGTGGTTGCAGAGCAAAACCATGAGAGATTGATAGAATATGATGTAAAAGAAGACCGGGCAGTGGTTTATGCGATAGAAAATGACCGGTTCGAGGTCCTTTTTGATATCGAAGATTATGTAAAGAAGAACCATTATGGATCTGTTTTTATTGATCCGGAAGATAAAAAGGTATTTCGCAGAGCGATGCATGCCTGCCTGCAAAAAGAAGGGACTGTTACGGTCGATGTCCGTTATTGCGAAAAAGAAAATCAACCGGAATGGTACCGTTTTTATCTGGTGAGTATTGCGGAAGAAGATGGAAAAACAGACCGTATGGTGGGGCGTTTTTGCTGTGTGCAGCAGGAGAAAGCCATCACGGAACGCATGCGGCGCCGGGCAGAGATTGATGTACTGACGAATGTGTATAACCATAAGGCATTTGAGGAATACTGTGCAAAAGAGCTTGCGGAATGTACAACAAATGCCTTATTTGTCATGCTTGATATTGATGATTTTAAAATGATCAATGATACGCAGGGACATGCGGTAGGGGATATGGTCTTAAGCCAGACCGGAAGTATTTTAAGTGAAGTGACCGGTGACCGGGGAATTGTCGGCAGGCTTGGGGGAGATGAATTCGCGGTGTTTGCTTCCGGCTTTCAGAATTCTGTTGAAATGGAAGAATTTTGTGTCTCCCTGCGTGAAAATTTGAAAAAGATTATCTTTGATATGGAATATTCCGTATCTATCGGTGCTGCGAAACTGGACGGACGAAGAATCAGTTTTCCGGATTTTTATTATGAGGCAGACCGGGCAGTTTACGCGGCGAAAAGAGGCGGAAAAAACCGGATTGTTTTTTATGATCAGATCAAAGAAAATCAGGAGCCGGAAACGGCAGATCCGGTGGAACCGATTCTCGCACAAGGCAATGAAAAATCCATGTTAAGACAGCTCCGTACCTGTATGGAAGCGCTTGGAAGCGATGGAATCGGAGATGCCCTTATGCAGACATTTGAAGCGCTGCGCCAGTATTTTGACGCGGACTGTGTTGTGCTTGCCTATGCAAAAGAGGGCGGTATCCGCTATGTGGAAGAGTGTCACAGGGATACGGCACAGATGATGGCAAGACTTGTGACCGAGGAAATTGAGTCAGGAGATGCAGAAGGAGTTATTCAGGAAATAGGACAACTCGGGGACGTGGTGATTCCGGATATCAAGTCGCTGAGAGAAAGTCATCCGGTGATCTATGAATATCTGGCAGAACTACGTGCATGGTCTGCAGCCGGGATTTCTTTGTATACCGGAGATCATCTGCTTGGAATTTTAATGGTTTTAAACCCACACAGACACCTCGAGGAGGCCGATGTTCTTTCCATGCTTGGCACGACACTGGCTGCGCGGATTGAACTTCGCAATCTGCAGGAACAGCAGGAATATGACCGCACACATGACAAACTGACAGGTCTCTGGAACCGGGAGGGATTGTCGGTTATGGCACGCACTGGTGCGGACAATATGTTCTGTTCACTTGGCGTGATTACAACCGATGTGATCCATCTGTCGGAGATTAATAAACAGTTTGGTTATATCAGCGGCAACCGCAGACTGATGGAAGTTGCGGAACTATTGAAATCCCTGTTTCCCAATTACCGGATTTACCGGTATGACGAGGATGAGATGCTGGTTTTGTGTATCAACATTAAACGGCAGGAAATGGAGCAGCAGGTGGAAAATCTGCAGAAAAGGCTTGCCGGACTTGGCTTTGGCGTGGCGATGGGATACAGCTGGAGTGCACATCCGCAGACACGCAGCCAGATTGCAGAGGCAGAGGTTCTTATGAGCAACGATAAGCTTAAGCTGATGCATGGCACAACCGTGATGAAGCGCATGGAGCAGAGCGTGATAGATGAGATCAACGATCTGATGGAGCGTGGAAGGTATCTGGTATATCTGCAGCCGAAAGTGGATATCCACACAGGGCGCACAGAGGGCGCGGAGGCACTGATCCGGCAGCTGGATGATGAACTGGGCATTGTGGGACCGGGGATGTTTATTCCGGTGCTGGAACATTACAATCTGGTGCATATGATTGACCTGTTTGTTCTGGATGAAGTATTTCGTTATCAGAAGGAACAGATCCGGGAAGGACATCGTACGGTGCCAATATCCGTGAATTTCTCGAAGATGACGATCATGTATCCGGAACTTATTGAAAAAGTAACGCAGATGGTTCAAAAATATGATATTCCGGTGGAACTGATCCATATTGAGGTAACGGAGACCGTGGGAGACATGGATCATGTTCTGATTGAAAATGTTGCAAACAGCCTCAAAGAACTCGGATTCAGACTGTCAATGGATGATTTCGGAAGTCATTATTCCAATCTTGCGGTACTGATCCAGTATGATTTTGATTCTGCAAAGATTGACCGGTCCATGGTAACCGAAATTACCAATAACCGCAAAAGCCGGATTCTCCTCGACTATATGACTTCCATGATCAATGATCTGGGAATTCACTGTATCGTCGAGGGAATCGAGACAAAAGAGCAGGTAGATATTTTAAAGAAAACAAAGGCAGAGATGATCCAGGGATTTTACTTTGGAAAACCTGTGCCAAAAGAAAAATTTTATGAAGCCTTTATCGCAGAGTAGTGGAGCATATCACACAAACGTCAGGCTGCTGCTGACGCAGAGTGCTCCGTATCCGCTCTGCGGATTGGGGTAGGAAACGGAAAATGGAAGCTGTCTGGCACCTCGGATCAGATATGCTTTCATTTTTTCGCCATATAGAAAGGGATCATTGTTCTGTAGAATGCCCCACTGCATGAGCAGTGCGCAGCTGCCGCTTACAAAAGGAGCAGCCATGGAGGTGCCGCTTCGGGATTCGTAACCGCCCCCGACAGCACAGCTGGTGATGTCGACACCGGGAGCGACCAGATCCGGTTTGACCTGTCCGGTATTCCAGGTATATCCTCTGCCGGAAAAAGGGGCGAGCGTATTGGTGGAAGAATCGTAGGCACCGACGGTAATGACATTTCCGGCGGTGGAAGGTATCGTGAGAGTGGTTTCCGTTGTCGGCGTGAGAAATTGTGTGGCAGTCCCGCGGATAGCGGCTGCCGGCATCCACAGATCAATAATTCCTTCGATGACAGACCGTGCTTCTGCGGTAAAAAACCAGACACCTCCCGAAATATAGTCCCGCCGCGGCAGCAGATCGATGGCAATTTCCTGATACAGACTATAAGGGGAGGGAAGTCCGTAGTACACCAGAATCTGTGTGGTGCCAAAGGAAAAGCGCCAGCTGCCGGGCTGATTGGGAATTTTAAATGAGGTTCCGAGTCCCGGAGGAGTCAGCTGAAAACGAATATCATCCCAATAATTTTTCCAGATCTGAATCGAAAGAGAAGATTCATAATTTCCAACGGCAAATTCAATTCTGGCAGATTCTAAAGAAGCCAGTCGGGCGCTGGCATGCCCGCCGTTGTTTCCCTCATTTCCACTTCCGACAACAATATTAATGCGTCCGAGATTTGAGACATAGTCCAGGTAGGTTTCCAGAAGGGATGTTCCGCTGTGGGAGCCGTAAGTATTTCCAAAACTCAGGTTGATGACAAGAGGCACGGTATGTTCGATGGCATATCTTACGGAAAAATCGACCGCCTGCATCAGTTCGATCGTGTTTGGAAATCCCTTTGGATCGGGCGAGCCGAGTTTGACGGCAAGAAGTGAGGATTCCGGGGCAACTCCACGGTAGAGTCCGCCGGAGGCACGGCCGTTTCCGGCGGCAATACCGGCGACATGGGTTCCGTGCCCTGTGACATCTGTGCTGGGTACAAGTTCCATGCGCTGCTCAAAAGTGTCTGCCTGAAGTGCTGCATTGATCTGTTCCGGAGAAAAAAGTGTACCCTGTGAATAACCGGCGGGGGCAAAGCGTCCAGCAGAAGGATCAGCGAGGATGGTCTGGTCCCAGAGAGCAACCAGCCGTGTGGTTTTGTCCGGATTGCAAAAATCGGGATGCGCATAGTCAATACCGGAGTCTATCACAGAAATCAGAATGCCTTTTCCGGTCAGACCATAGCTGCTGTTTTCCTGAATGGCACTCAGACAGGAAGCCTGCCGGGCAGAAACAATCTCAAAGAAAAGCTGTCTTGGACGTTCGATATATATTACTTGTGGAAAGGCGGCAAGTGATGGAATGTCGTCCTCGGAGATTTTCACTATGGCATAATTTCCAAGGAGAAAGGTAAAGGAAGAAGAAGGAAATTCATTCTGTAACGTCTGTGGAGAACCGGTGTACAGAACAATCAGGTCCCAGAACCCGTCAGAGCTGCTCCCTGTGGACAGATCATCGGAAGCGTTTCGTTCGACGGGAGTTGCCTCAAGCGAAGCGCGCAGAGAAACATCAATTTTCTGATTGAAGTCCATCGTATTCATATTATCCATAAAATCGCACCGCCTGATGTATTTTGATAGATACATCTATAGCTTTTTAATGAAAATTTATGTACAATAAGAACATATTATGCTTAATAGAAACCACGAAAAAGCAAAGGAGATTTTATGTACGCTGATGAAAATGTAATCAAGATCAAGCATGCGGTTCTGCGTGAAGTCGCAAAACTGGCATTTGAAGGGACTCTTGATGCTCAGAGAGACCACATCGCGGTTCGTCTGATTCCGGGCCCGACACCACAGTTCCGTTGTTGTATCTACAAAGAAAGAGAAATTATCCGCCAGCGTGTCCGTCTTGCAGAGGGCAAAGCCCCGGGACCGGAGGATAATGGAAACGTGATTCAGGTAATCAGTGCAGCCTGTGAGGACTGCCCGATTTCCAGTTATACCGTTACAGAAAACTGTCAGAACTGTATGGGAAAGGCATGTATCAATGCATGTAAATTCGGTGCCATTGAGGCGGGACGTCATCGTTCCCACATTGATCCGCAGAAATGTAAAGAGTGTGGACGATGTGCAGCTGCATGTCCTTACAATGCAATCGCGCATTTGAAGAGACCATGTAAGTTTGCATGTCCGGTCAACGCTATTACATACAATGAATATGGTATTTCCGTGATTGATGATTCCAAGTGTATCCGTTGCGGAAAATGTATCCATAGCTGTCCGTTCGGAGCAATCGGATCTAAGACATTTATGGTTGATGTCATCAATGCCTTAAAGTCTGATAAGAAAGTATACGTGATTGCAGCACCTGCTACCGAGGGACAGTTTGGTGCAAACATCACAATGGGAAGCTGGAAGAAAGCTATGCAGGAAGTTGGATTCAACGGATTTATCGAAGCCGGATTAGGTGGAGATATGACCGCTGCTTCCGAAGCCGCAGAGTGGGTAGAGGCATACAAGGCAGGAGAGAAGAAAGTAACTTCCTGCTGTCCGGGATTTGTCAATATGGTGCGTCTGCACTTCCCGGAGATGGCAGATAAGATTTCCACAACCATTTCTCCAATGTGTGCGGTATCCCGTATGATCAAAGCACAGGATCCGGATGCTGTGACCGTATTTGTCGGACCATGTGTAGCAAAGAAGTCTGAGGTTGTCGATCAGAAGATTGAGGGCAATGCAGATTATGTGCTGACATACAGTGAGATGCGTGCCATCATGAGTGCCAAGGGCGTAGAACTGCAGCCAAGCGATACCAGCTATCAGGAGTCTTCTGTATACGGCAAGCGTTTCGCAAACTCCGGTGGAGTTACCGCAGCAGTTGTCGAGAGTATGAAAGAGATGGAAGCTGGCATTGAGCCGAAAGTATGCAAGGCAAACGGTGCCGCAGAGTGCCGCAAGTTCCTGATGCTTATGAAGGCTGGCAAGCTGCCGGATGACTTCATTGAAGGTATGGCATGTGAAGGTGGCTGTGTCGGTGGACCAAGCTCCTTTAACGATATGCTTGTGACAAAGAAGTTCCGTGACGAACTTCTTCAGAAAGCAGATGATCGTCAGATTCTTGACAATTTGAAGAATTATCATATGGAAACATTCTCCATGCACAGAGAAGAAGAGTAATATCAAAATGGGGCCGTCGCTTGCGATGGCCTCGTTTTTTATTCCACAGTGGTTAAGGACAATAACAGTAGCTGGTGAGCAGATGCAGTCCTTTGTAAATGTACTGGCAGATAATGAGAATGCATGGCTTATTACAGAAAAACAAAGTGGAGCATGCATCGGATATGTTACGATGGATATTCCGTATCCACAGCTTGCAATTGGGGAGATCGGTTATGTGATTGGCGAGAAATACCAGAGGAAGGGCGTGGGCAAATGCGCGAAGAGATATTAAGGAAGCGTTAAGGTTTTTTAAGGAAAAGAAGATGGTTTGCAGCAAATGAATGTGATATCGTAAACACATGGAACATGTTAGTAAGAAAAAGAAAGGGAAATGGTTATGTTAGAAGTTGTACATGTGACAAAACGATACCGTAAGGTGCTTGCAAATGATGATATCAATCTTACCATAGAGGATGGGCGCATCGGAGTACTGCTTGGACCTAACGGTGCAGGAAAAAGCACGATTATAAAATGTATTATGGGATTTCTGAAATATCAGGGACAGATACAGGTAAACGGTCTCGAAAATAAGTCCATCGAGGCGAAAAAGATCATGGGATATATTCCGGAAATTCCATCGTTGTATCCGAACCTGACTGTGGATGAACATATGGAATTTATTGCACGGGCATATAAATTAAAGGATTATAAAGCCTATAAAGATGCATTGCTGGAACGGTTTGATCTGACAGATAAAAAGAAAAAATTCGGGGATGAGCTGTCAAAAGGGATGCAGCAGAAACTGTCCATCTGTTGTGGACTTTTGCCGAGACCACGGCTGGTACTGTTTGATGAGCCAATGATCGGACTGGACCCACATGCCATCAAAGAACTGAAAAAGGTGTTTGAGGAATTGCGGGACAGTGGCTGCATGGTACTGGTCAGCACGCACATGATTGACAGCATGGAAGAATTATGGGATACCACGTATATCATGAAACAGGGGCGGGTAGCCGCTGTGGTTGAGCGTGAAAATTTAAAGGATAACAATAAAAGTCTGGAAGATATTTTCTTTGAGATTACAGAGGGCGCGGCTCTGGAGAGAGAGGTGTAGGCGATGCGGTTATGGGGTTATTATGCATGGCATACCTTTTGGAACACGATAAAAAAGATGTTTCGAAGTACATTTCTCGTGATCATTCTTGCCATTTTTGGATTTGGAATCATATTTGGACTGATTGGTGGCGTGGTCGGTTCCATGGTAGAAAAGCAACAGTCGCTGGAAACTGTGGAATCGTCTTCGGAGGCGGATCGCGTACAGGAAGAAGCAATGGAAGAGGAAGAAACGCAAAAAACGCCACAGGAGATTGCCGCAATCAAAACCTATGTGGAAGCCGGAGTGATGATTGTTTTTCTAGCGATATTACTTTGGGGAATGTATTCCGGTTCTAAGGACGGTACGGATATTTTCCAGATGGCAGACGTGAATCTGTTGTTTACGGCACCGATGAAACCACAGTCCGTGTTGATGTTTCGACTGAGTTTTCAGATGGTGGCAACAGTTTTCGCGTCCATATATCTGGTTTTTCAGATTCCAAATCTCGTTGTAAATATGGGATTGGGGGCATCGGCAGTTGTAGCCATTTTTGCAGGGTGGATTCTGCTTCTGGTGTTTCAGAGACTTATGATTGTATTGACATATACGGTCTGCACCACACACGAAAAATTAAAACCATATGTGTTTCCTTTGATCGTGGGAATTGTTGTACTGCTTGGAATGATTGCAGGAGGAACATATCTGGCGAATGGGCAGAACCTGCTTGAAGCAGCACATATGACTTTTGCCAGTCACTGGCTGCGGTATCTTCCGATCATCGGCTGGTACAAAGGCATGATTATGTGTGCAGTGAATGGGGAACTGTTTTCGTTTCTGGTTTATCTGGGATTGCTGCTTGTAAGTGTGGCGGTACTGATTTTTGCCATCTGGCATATGAAAGCGGATTTTTACGAAGATGCGCTGGCTTCCGCGGGAAAACGTGCACAGATGCTTGAGGCAGCAAAAGAAGGACGGGTTATCGCAGGAAAAGCACATGCAAAAAAGCAGCAAAAGGAAGGAAACTTAAAGGGCTGGGGCGCATCCGTGTTTTTTACAAAGGAAATTTATTGCCGTAAACGTACGGCAAAATTTGGAATCATAACCAATACGATGCTGTTTTACCTGCTGGTCAGTGTCGGTATTTCCCTGTTTTGTGTCAGGATCATGGAGGTGTCCGGATTTCTGGTGCCGGGCTGTATTTTGTTTTTTGTACTTTTCTTCCGGAATATGGGAAATCCGATTGCACAGGAGACTGCGCGAAACTGGCTGTTTCTGGTGCCGGAGAATCCATACAAGAAAGTTTTCTTCGGAGTGCTTGCAGGAACATCCCTCTGTGCGATGGATCTGCTTCCGGCACTGGTGGTTTCGGCATTGCTTCTGCATGAAAAACCGGGAATTATGCTTCTGTGGTATCTGACGTATCTGGTGGCGGATTTTATGTTTTCGGAAGTTGGGCTTTTGCTGGAAGCTCTTGTTCCGGCGTCTGCGATGGATACGGTTAAGAGTATGATCCAGATTTTGCTGCGTTGCATTATTTTAGTAATTGTTGCCGTTTTTCTGGCAATTGGATATTTCTTTGGCGGAATTGCAGGGGCTTTAGTGTTTACCTGTGCAGCTTCTGCCGGAATCGGCGGAGCAATTTCACTGATTTATCCATGGATGCTGCATCAGGGCAGATAGGAGACTGCTCGCAGGTGCCTCTGTAAACCGCAATACAAAGAGTACATTACGGTTCAAGGGTTACTCTGCGAACAGTAACTTCGCAGCCCATATAAAATAAAAGAAAAATTGCACTTGCCGAACATTTGTTCTTGTGATATGATGTAAAAAGAACGGATGTTCGACATTTTTGCGGAGGGATACTGGATATGAGAGAAATTTTGCAGATGGATCGTATCATGGAAAAACTAACCATACTTTCGGCAGCTGCCAGATATGATGTTGCGTGTACTTCCAGCGGGGTGCAGCGTGGAGGAGATGGTACACATACGGGAAACGCATATGCAAGTGGAATCTGTCATGCATTTACCGGGGATGGGCGCTGCATTTCACTGCTTAAGATTTTATATACCAATGATTGTATCTATGACTGCAAATATTGCAGGAACCGTTGCAGCAATGATGTGAAGCGTGTCAGTTTTACACCGGAGGAAATCTGTAAGCTCACGATGGAATTTTACCGCAGAAATTATATCGAAGGATTGTTCTTAAGTTCCGGAATTTTACATTCTCCGGATTATACCATGGGACTTTTATATGAGACCCTTTATTTATTGCGCACAAAATATCATTTTAACGGATATATACATGTAAAAGGAATTCCGGGAACATCAGCGGATCTGCTGGAATTAACGGGGTATCTTGCAGACCGCATGAGTGTAAATTTAGAACTTCCCACGGCCGATGCGCTGCGGCAGATTGCGCCTAACAAAGTGCGTAAAAACATCCTTTCCCCGATGCGCCAGTTACAGAATGGAATTCGACAAAGCCGCGAGTTTCACGGGGTATCGAGTATGAAAAGCCGGATGTATCTGGATGAGAAAACCTATTATAACCAGATGGCAGAGATGAAGGAAAGTTATGCCCGTCTGCAGGACTACCACGACGGAATTGCTGCCATCCGGGAGCATAAAGCGCAACAGAGTGCAGTACAAAGCTGGGGAGAAGAAATTGCCGGTGGGGAGAATTCCAGCAGAGTGAGAAACGTGCAAAAGAAGCTTCCGCAGACAACGCGGGGATTGATGCGGCCGGATCATTATTTTGTGCCGGCAGGACAGAGTACACAGATGGTGATCGGGGCATCGGATGAAAGTGATTATCAGATCATTTCGGTTTCAGAAGCTTTGTATCAGAAGTTTGAGATGAAGCGGATATTCTATTCTGCATTTATCAATGTGAATCATGACAGTTCCCTGCCAGATTTGCCCGGACCACCATTGTTACGTGAGCACAGGCTCTATCAGGCAGATTTTCTGTTGCGGTTTTATGGATTCCGCGCAGATGAATTGCTGTCAGAGAAAAATCCGAATTTTAACGAACAGATTGATCCGAAGTGTAATTGGGCAGTGCACCATCTGGAACTGTTTCCGGTGGAAATTAATCGTGCGGATTATTATACGCTGCTTCGTGTGCCGGGGATCGGAACAAAAAGTGCCCGCCGGATTATGGCGGCCCGGCGGTACGCAAAGCTGGATTTTTCAGATTTAAAGAAGATCGGTGTTGTTTTGAAACGTGCAGTGTATTTTATCACCTGTAAAGGAAAGATGATGTATCATACCCGTATGGAGGAAGGATATATTACACGGAATCTGATGTATCAGGAACGTCCGATGCAGATGCTGCTTTCGGATGGAACGGTGCAGACCTATGAGCAGTTATCACTGTTTGATGACAGGGGGAAAATTGTAGTATGAGTGAACAGATCGTGCTTCGATGTGAGGATTCTCTGGAAGGAATTTTTACAGCACTTTTCGATGCGTTTGTGTGTAAAAATAAAATGAAAGCTCCTTATACAGACAGTATTTCCATTGCGGCCGGTGAAGGAGAAATGACTTTGTTTGCCAGGGAGATCGAAGTACAGACAGATGCGCAGAAAGTGCAGAAGACGGTTTACAGTATACAGTCAAGACTGGGGTATCCGGTGTATGATACACTGCTTCATGCATTATGCCATTTTGAAGGGGACCGGGGGACAGCAGTTCTTGGATATCTGGTGCGTGCATTTGCACAGGGACGTGGTATTTCCGATCAGCTTGCCGATCCGTTTGCACTTCGGGTGATGGAGTTGTCCCGCAAGGTAGACAATGAGCTGGATAAGCTGCTGGGATTTGTGAGATTTCAGGATCTGGGAAGTATTCTTGTGGCGCAGCTTGCACCAAAATGCAATATGGTTCCATTGATGATGGATCATTTTTCGGATCATTTTCCGGATGAAAATTTTATTCTCTACGATGAAAACCGAAACCTTGCTGCAGTCCATGAAGCCGGACACCGCTGTGTTCTGGTGAGCGGAGAGCAGCTTCAGATTCCGCAGGGGCATATGGATTATTTTGCTGTGCTATGGAAACAGTATTTTGCCACCATGGAAATCCGGGAGCGTCACAATGAGCAGTGTCAGAATCATCTTTTACCAAAATGGTATCGCAAATATATGACGGAGTGGAATTAATAAATAGAAACGAAACTTGAAAACATTTCTTAAAACCAATATAATGAATAGAGTTGCAGTTATAAAACTATGGCAGAAAAGAATGATAGCAGCTGGCACATAGGAAAATTGGAGGAATGGAAATGGAACGTTGGGATATCTACGATAAAAATAAAGTGCGGACAGGAAGAACCATGGAGCGGAATCATTTCAATCTGGCAGATGATGAGTATCATCTGACGGTACTTGGCGTGATCAGGCGTCCGGATGGCAGATTTCTGATTACTAAGCGTGTGATGACCAAAGCATGGGCACCTGGATGGTGGGAAGTTTCCGGTGGTGCTGCGCAGGCAGGAGAAGAATCGGAAGAGGCAGTGCGCAGGGAAGTTTTAGAAGAGACTGGACTGGATGTAAAAGAAGCGGAAGGTGGTTATGTATTTACCTATCACAGAGAAAATCCGGGCGAAGGAGATAACTATTTCGTAGATGTTTATCGTTACACGCTGGATGTTACGGAACAAGATGTCCATCTGCAGACCGAAGAAACAGACGGATGTCGGTTTGCTACACCAGAAGAGATCAGGGAACTCGCAGATCAGGGAATTTTCCTGCATTATGATAGTATCAAACGGGTATTTGAGGGCTAATTACAATGGATAGGAGAATACTTGAAAAGATGTATTCCCATACGCAAAAAAAGGAATGTTGCAGAAATGCAACATTCCTTTTTTTAATCGTTGTATCCAATATCTTATTCTAAAGAAAGAAAAAGGTACATAGAAACTAGATTAGTCGGCAATTATTTCACTACTGTTACGTTAACTGCCTGAGGACCTTTAGCGCCATCAGTGATTTCGAATTCTACTGCTGCACCCTCTTCGAGAGATTTGAAACCCTCCATGTTAAGTCCTGAGTAATGTACGAATACATCGTGGCCGTCTTCAGCGGTGATGAATCCGTAACCCTTCTGGTTGTTAAACCATTTTACTGTACCTTTGTTCATCGAAAGTACCTCCAATATATTTGTGTTGCCTTGCAACTATGCTAAGAATAGCATAACCAATTGGAAATGTAAAGCAAAATCTTCGTGAAATAGCCGGATTTTAAAGCACTTCAAAAGAAATGTCGTGTTGTGAGAGAAATTGTCTGACAAATTTGTCCCATTCCGGTTCTAATGTCTTATCTGTAGAAAAAATGCGATAAGAAATTCCGGTAGTCAGTGTAAGCATCTGATTTTGAAATTTGATGTTCATGGACATGGCGGAAATATCTGCCGGGGTATAGGAACTTCCGATTCGTTCCATGGTGCGTTTTTGATTTTCCGGCGACAGCATCAGGACGAATTTAAAGGAGGATGGAGCCTTTTTTCCTTTGATCAGGTCAAAGATGCGTGGACGGAGCATGGAAAATGGAAGAAAATGAAAAGTTTTAATACCGAGTTCTTCGGCTTCTGTATCTGTATAGAATCCTTTGGTAATAGTTCCATCAATCACATAGCTTGCAAAAGAAACGACAATGCCCTCCTGAAGCAGAAAATGGTCAAAAATTTCAGTTTTGAGAAATTTATTCATAAAATCTTTTTTGTTTGTTAATGCAAGAGCCAGCATAAAAAACCTCCCCATTGTGAAACCGATAAAACGGCAGCTGATATAGTTTAATTTTAGCATGAGTGACTTCATCTTTTCAATCATAATGTGTTATAATGCCACTGATTGATAGAAAATGCACGGTTACTGCTCACAGGTTCCCCTGCGAACCGTAACGATGCAATCACTTAAGAAAAGAAGGGAAACTATAACTATGAAAGAATCATTTTTGATAGATGTTTTAAAAAAAGGAGTATCACCGTTTCATTGTGTGGAAGCAGCCATGGAGACGTTAGAGGAATCCGGCTTTGAGGAACTGGAGTATGCCAGACCATGGAATCTGAAAAAAGGAAAGGCTTATATGATGAATCATCATGGAACAACGCTCTATGCATTTACAGTTGGAGAAAACTTCCGTGCGGATGCAATGCTGCGCATGGCAGCTGCACATACAGATTATCCATATCTGCGGATCAAACCAAATGCGGATTTTGTGACAGACCGGTATGCGCAGGTGAACGTGGAAGTATATGGCGGACCGATTTTAAATACATGGTTTGATCGTCCGCTGGGGATTGCAGGGCGCGTGATCGTTCGAAGCAAAGATGTGTTTGCCCCGAAGACCATGCTGTATCGTTCCGGTCGTCCGGTTCTTATTATTCCAAACCTTGCCATTCACATGAACCGGGAAGTGAATAAGGGAGTGGCAATCAATAATCAGGTAGATTTGATGCCGGTTGCGGATATGCTGCCAGAAGAACAGCAGAGTACCGATTATTTCCTGTCATTTCTTGCGGAAGAGCTGGCAGTAAAAAAAGAGGATATTCTGGATTTTGAACTGAATACATACTGTGTGGAAGAACCGGCATATGTGGGGATAAAAGAGACACTGCTGTCTTCTCCGCGACTGGATAACCAGACATCCGTTGCGGCACTGCTGGCAGCCATCGTGGAAGGAACACGGACCGATGGTATCAATCTGATCGCACTGTTTGATAATGAAGAAATCGGAAATACCAGCAAACAGGGCGCAGCATCGATCTTATTGCATGATATGGTAAAACGCATCTACCGGTCGCTTGGCTGCAGTGAGGAAGAAACGGATTGTGCGATGTATGGAGGGATGCTGCTTTCCGTGGATGTGGCGCATGCACTGCATCCGAATCATAAGGAGAAAATGGATATTACCAATCATCCGGTGCTTGGGGATGGATTCTGTATCAAAGAGGCATGTTCCCAGTCTTATGCGACGGATGCAAAGGCAATCGGAATTCTGCGGCAGCTCTGCGATCAGAATAAAATCGCATACCAGAGGTTTGTCAATCGTTCCGATGTGCGCGGGGGTGGTACACTGGGATCGGTTGCATCCACGCTGTTTCCGGTCCGCACAGTGGATATTGGAATTCCGCTCTTATCGATGCATTCTGCACGGGAACTGATGGGACGAACGGATTTTGATGCTCTGGCATCAGCTGTGACGGCATATTTTTCCTGAAAAATATGAAGAAACTATAAAATATGCCTTTTTCCCCTTTTCAAATATCTGAAACCGTGTTATGATATGAATGTAGTAATGAATACTACATGTAATAGAAAATAAAAACTTTTTATAAAGTAATGATAAACACGCATTTCATAAAAGGATAGACGTATTTTAGAAAAGAGGGATGGATATGAGTCAGTATAAAATTGTAATTGACAGTTGTGGAGAACTTCCTGAGGATTTAAAGGCAGATGGACATTTTTGCACAGTGCCGCTTTTGCTGGATGTGGATGGATATCAGATCACAGATGATGAAACTTTTAATCAGAGAGATTTCTTGCAGAGAGTAAAGGCATGTATTCACAGCCCGAAATCTTCCTGCCCGTCTCCGGAGCGTTATATGAGTGCGTATGAGGGAGAGGCGGAGCATGTATATGTTGTGACGTTGTCCGGAAAATTGAGCGGATCGTACAATAGTGCGGTACTTGCAGCACAGCTTTACCATGAAGAGCATGAGGATTCCAAGCAGATTCATGTATTTAATTCCAAGTCGGCCTCGATTGGGGAAACCCTGATCGGATTAAAGATTCAGGAGCTGGAAGAATCCGGTGCATCTTTTGAAGAAATTGTAACAGAGGTGGAATCTTACATTTCTTCCATGAACACATTTTTTGTCATTGAGACACTTGAAACACTGCGCAAGGCTGGCCGTCTGAGCGGACTGAAAGCATTTGTGGCAAATACTTTAAACATCAAGCCGGTAATGGGATCCACCAAAGAGGGAACGATTCAGCAGCTTGGTCAGGCAAGGGGCATGAAGAAGGCACTTTCCAAGATGGTAGAGGATATGTTCAAAGTAACCAAAAACTGCGAGAACCGTGTGCTTGCCATTTCCCACTGCAATTGTCCGGAACGTGCACAGTTTGTGAAGGACACAATTGAGAAAGTCGCAAAATTCAAAAAGATTGTAATTGTCAATACGGCCGGGGTATCCAGCATGTATGCAAATGAAGGCGGAGTGATCCTTTCGGTATAGGATTTTGCACTTGAAACAACCGTCATATAGAAGTAGAATACGGGGAGAAGCTTTTTATAAGCTTCTCCCTATTTTTGTGAGTCAGGTACCGGCTGCCGAAAGCGGTTTACAGATATCTGCAGGGAGAATAAAGATGTATTCATATGAAGAAGTATTGGATCAGATAGAAAATGGAAGACGGTTTGGAAACCGGCCGGGAGTGGAAATTACCGGAATCATGTTAGAACAGATGGGACAGCCGCAAAACGGGATGCCATTTATTCATGTGGCGGGAACCAACGGAAAAGGATCGGTCTGCGCATTCCTGACATCAGTTTTCCGGGAAGCCGGATTAAAAGTCGGAACATTTATTTCTCCACACCTGATTGATTTTGAAGAGCGTATCATGGTTGATGGCAGACAGATTTCCAGAGAAGATGTGACACGAATCGGCAATGTTCTGCTGGAGCAGGAATTTGGCGTGACACCGACCATGTTTGATTATTGCGTGCTTATGGCGGTACTGTATTTTAAAGAACAAAACTGCGATCTTGTAATTATGGAGACCGGCCTCGGAGGCAGACTTGATTCTACGAATGCACTGGGAAATCCGGTGGTATCGGTGATCACACGGATTGGTTATGATCACATGAACATTCTTGGAAATACCATAGAAGAGATTGCACAGGAAAAAGCGGGAATTATCAAAGCAGGAGTGCCGGTGGTAATTGCACCGCAGGAATCGGAAGCACTTGCGGTGCTGCAAAGGGCGGCCGCAGCAAAGGGAGTACGTGCGCGGTGTGTACAGGAGAATGACCTGCAGAGGGCAAAGGCAGTACAGCCGGGACTTTTGGGTGCTTATCAGAGAGAAAACGCCGCTACAGCCATGTGTGCGGCACAAGTGGCATGGACCGGATGCCGGATAGAAAAAGAGAAGATGAAAACCGTTATTGCCCGTGGAATTCACAGAGCGGTATGGCCGGGGCGTATGGAAATTTTAAGTACAGAACCGTTTCTGATGGTGGATGGTGCACACAACAGTAACGGAATCCATGCATTGCGTACAAGTCTCGAAGAATTGTATCCGGAGGAAAAGTTTCATTTTGTGATGGGTGTGATGGCAGACAAAGACTATGAAAAGATGATCGGGGAACTGTTGCCGATTGCCATGGATTTTGTAACCGTCACACCAGAGAGTGCACGGGCACTGCAAGGGGAAACACTGGCAGAAGATATTAGAAAACAAGGGGTGCCTGCACACGCAATTACAAAGGTTGCAGAGATTCCGGAACTTTTAACACCAAAAGAAAAGACGATTGCGCTGGGGTCTTTGTATTTTATCGGGGAATTAAAAAGCGTATATCAGAATAGGGCATAACAGATGCAGGAGTATCCATATGGCATTGCAATATGAAACAACAAAAGAACATACAATTACCGTTACCGGGTATGAAGGAACCGTAAGACATCTGGTCATTCCGGATCAGGTGGATGGATGTCCGGTGAAAACGATCGGCAAAAATGCATTTTCCGCAAGGGAAGATTTAGAGAGTGTAAGTATTCCAAAGACTGTGGAAACGCTTGGAAGATATGCATTTTATAACTGTAAAAAACTCAAAAGCATTTCGCTGTACGACAGTGTGGAAGACTATTATGACGGCGTGATCAAACAGTGCCATTGTCTGGAAGAAGTGAAGCTGACGCAGCTTAGAGGAGACTATTCGGTGATGAAAGAACTTCTGGCAGATACCGACCGCAAGCTGCATTTTCGCATAGAGCCATGTGGGTTGCTGTTGACGTTTCCAGCATATGTATACAATTTTGTGGAAGATGTGGAGGCTCGGGTTCTGCATCACAAGATTGAGGGAAGCGGGTATCCGTACCGGGAATGTGTCACAAGAAAAGGCGTAGATTTACTGGCTTATGACCGTCTGTTTGCGCAGGTGGTAAATGATGATTATCGCACGGCAATTGAGATTGCCTGTGACCGGCTGATGCATCCGATTGAGCTGGAGAACCATCTGCGGGAACAGTACGAACAGTATCTCGAACAGAATGCAGAGGTGATCCTTAAGGTGCTGATTCCGGAGAATAAGGTGGAAGAGATTTCCTATCTTTGTGATTCCTGCCTGATTCCGGAAGCGGCACTTGCCGATGCCCTTCCGCTGGCATCGGAGGAAAAGATGAGTCAGATTGCAGCAATACTGATGGAATATCAGCGGAGTAATTTCGGAAAGAAGAAAGCATCCACCATGTCTTTGGACTGGTAGGAAAAGGAGAACGATGAAGACAAGGGAACAACTGGAAGCAACCGGAAATAAAATATTAAACAGTGTCAGGACAGAACTATATCTGTCGATGCGGTTTATGGGACCGGCACTCGGAAGTCTGGGATTTGCCATGGATCTGTCAACGAGAACAGTGGGCACGGATGCGGTATATATCCGGTTCAATCCGACCTATCTGCTGCAGACTTATATTGAACGGCCGGAAATTTTAAATCGGACATATATGCATATGCTCATGCACTGTCTGTTCCGGCATATGTTTTCCGCAAAACAGCACGAGGATGCACAGCTGTGGGATCTCTGTTGTGATATTGCAGTGGAATCGGTGGTGGATTCCATGGATTATCCGACCATTTTGCGTGTGACTTCGGATTTCCGGCAGGAGTGGTATGAAAAACTGGAAAAGGAAGTTTCAGTGCTTACAGCGGAAAAACTGTACCAGTATTTTATGCTGCGCAAACGCGATCCGTATCTGGAAGAATCCCTCCGGCAGGAATTTTTGCTCTGTGACCACAGTTTCTGGCAGCGCATGGAGAAAGAACCGCCGCAGGAGCAGAATAAAAACCAGCCCCCGGTGCCGCAGGAGAATCCGCAGATGGACAGTGATCAGCAGGAAAATGCCGGGGAAAAAACGTCTGATGCAACGCCGCTTGGAAAAACCGATCCAAAGGAAGACGAGTGGAAAGAACATGCAAAGCGTATCGAAAGCGATATGGAAACCTATGCAAAAGACGCGGCGGCAGATGCGGGAAAGCTTGCATGGATGTTAAAGCTGAGCAGCCGGGAGCGAAAAAGCTACAAAGAATTTTTAAAGAGGTTTGCAGTTGTGAGAGAAGAGGTTTCCGTGGATATGGATTCGTTTGATTACGGATTTTACATGTATGGACTGCAGCATTATGGAAACATGCCTCTGATCGAGGAAAACGAATTCCGGGAGGCAAAAAAGATCGAAGAACTTGTTATTGCAATCGATACTTCGGCCTCCTGCAAGGAAAAACTTGTGCAGCAGTTTTTGAATGAGACGGGGGCAATTTTAAAGCACCAGGAGAGTTTTTTCCATAAAGTGCATATCCGCATCATCGAATGTGATAACCAGATTCAAAAAGATATTCCAATCACGAATCTGGATGAAATCGGGAAATATACCGAGCAGTTTTCCGTTTCCGGAGGGTATGGAACGGATTTTCGGCCGGTATTTTCCTATGTAGAGAAATTAAGAAACAGCGGGGAACTCAAAAACTTAAAAGGACTGATGTATTTTACGGACGGGTATGGAGAATATCCGAAAAAACCGACGGATTATCAGACGGTATTTGTTTTTTACGGGGATGACACACCGCAGAAAACTTCTTCGGGAGAAACCATAAAAGTGCCGGACTGGGCAGTGAAATTATATTTGTCAGAGGATACAAAAGGATAGATAAAGGAGAAATTTTATGAACATCAAACAGGCAAAACAGGAAATCATAAATACGGTTCAGGCGTACCTGACAAAAGATGAGACCGGGGAGTATGCGATTCCTGTGGAACGGCAGCGTCCGGTACTTTTGATCGGACCTCCGGGAATTGGTAAGACCGCAATTATGGAACAGGTGGCGCAGGAGTGCGGGATCAATCTGGTTTCTTATACGATCACGCACCATACGAGACAGAGTGCGATCGGACTGCCGTTTATCTCGAAGAAAACCTATGATGGGGAGGATGTATCGGTCACAGAGTATACAATGAGTGAAATTATCGCCTCGATCTATGATCAGATCGAACAAAGCGGAATTCATGAGGGAATCCTGTTTCTCGATGAAATCAACTGTGTATCCGAGACGCTGGCTCCGACGATGCTGCAGTTCCTGCAGTACAAGACATTTGGAAATCATAGGGTACCGGATGGCTTTGTCATCGTTACGGCGGGAAATCCTCCGGAATACAACAAGTCGGTGCGGGATTTTGATATTGTTACTTATGACCGTGTCAAGCGGATTTATATAGAAGAAGATTTTTCTGTGTGGAAAGAGTATGCGTATAAAGCGCAGATTCATGGAGCAATTCTTTCTTATCTGGAGATTAAAAAGAACAATTTCTATTCGGTTGTGTCGGATCTGGATGGAAAACGGTTTGTGACCGCCCGTGGATGGGAAGATCTCTCACAGGTCATGAAAGTGTATGAACAGCTTGGATTTGCCATAGACTATGACTTTGTCGTGCAGTATCTGCAGGACGGGGAGATTGCCCGCGATTTTGCTGCTTATTATGAACTGTACAATAAGTATAAGAATATTTACCGTATACCGGAAATTTTAGAGGGCAGCATACCAGAAAACAGTATGACGATCAAAAATGCACCGTTTGATGAGAAGCTGAGTCTGCTTGGGCTGCTTTTGGACAGCCTGGGACAGGAATTCATTTCTTATTCCCGGAAAAAAGCTGCACAGGAAGCTTTTTTTGAGCAGCTGGGATTTTTGCGGAGCGATCTGAAGGAAGGAGTGGGAAGCGGAAAAGAAATTCTGGAAAGACAGATTTCTTCTTATGACACCATGATCACTCACCGGAAAAAGGCTGGCATGATCGACAGGGAACAGGAAAAAGCCATGTGTGCGGCACTTCAGGCAATGAATGACTGCCTGATGGCACTGGCAGTCGAAGGAACCGGTGATGCAAAAGGAGATTTCTTATGTGTCAAGAAACTGTTTGATGAGAGGGAGCAGATCCGCCAGAAGGAAATTTCAGATGCAGGCCGTCATCTGACGCATGCATTTGAATTTCTTGCACGGGTATTTGGAGAGGGACAGGAAATGGTAATCTTTTTGTCCGAACTTTCGGCCGGTTATTACAGTCTGAAATTTGTCAGTGAATGTGGCAATGATGCCTATTATAAGTACAACAAACTTCTGCTTTTGAAAGAACGCACACAGGAGTTAAAGGACGAAGCAATGGAACTTCTGGGACTTTAGGGAATCAGGTTATGGTTTTTATGAATTTTTTTGATAGAGAAATTTCATAAGATCTATAGACAAATACTTCAGATTGTACTAAAATATGTAAAAATAATAGTATATCCAGTATTCCATAACGAAAAGTTATAGAACACTTGAATTGGAATAGAAAATGGAGGAAATGAAAATGGAGAAAAAAAATCTTGACTGGGGTAACCTGGGATTTGGTTACATGACCACAGACTACCGTTATGTTGCAAATTACAAGGATGGAAAGTGGGACGATGGAGCACTGGTAACAGATCCTACCGTTACATTAAATGAGTGTGCAGGTGTATTCCAGTATTCACAGTCCTGTTTTGAAGGATTAAAAGCATACACAACAGAGGACGGACATATTGTATGTTTCCGCCCGGACTTAAATGCAAGCCGTATGAAAGATTCCTGTGAGAGACTTGAGATGCCGGTATTCCCGGAGGAGCGTTTCGTAGATGCCGTAGAGCAGGTAGTAAAGGCAAATGCAGCATGGGTACCTCCATTTGGTTCCGGAGCAACGCTTTATATCCGCCCATATATGATCGCTACAAACGCTGTTATCGGCGTAAAGCCGGCAGATGAGTATCAGTTCCGTATTCTGGTTACACCAGTAGGACCTTACTTCAAGGGCGGCGCAAAGCCAATTACAATCCGTGTTTCTGATTTTGACCGTGCAGCACCTCACGGAACCGGACATATCAAAGCCGGACTGAACTACGCTATGAGTTTACATGCAATCGTAGATGCACATGCTCAGGGATATGCTGAGAACATGTATCTGGATCCTGCTACAAGAACTTATGTAGAGGAGACCGGTGGAGCAAACTTCATTTTCATTACCAAGGACGGAACATTCGTAACACCAAAGTCAGACAGTATTTTACCTTCCATTACAAGAAGATCCCTGATGGTTGTTGCTGAAAAGTATCTGCATATGCCGGTAGAGCACAGACCGGTTAAATTCTCAGAAGTACCTGATTTTGCAGAGTGTGGACTCTGTGGTACTGCAGCAGTTATTTCTCCAATCGGAAAAGTTGTTGATCATGGCAAAGAAATCTGTTTCCCGAGTGGAATGGAAGAAATGGGACCATACACAAAGAAACTGCGTGAGACACTTACCGGAATCCAGATGGGCGAGATTGAAGGACCGGAAGGCTGGGTTCACAAGATTATGTAAGTCTATGAGGGAACTGTTTTAAATATAAGTGTTTTCTATGTGACGGAAGACGGGGTACATTCTCTTTCTACAGAAAAATTTACAAATCCTGCGGTACATCTTTGATGTATCGCCTTGCGCCGATATTGATTTCAGGTTGGTTTTGTAAAAGTTTTACGTTTACGCTATTAGCGTTATGCGATGGAACTACGGCGCAGTTGCAAATTTATTCTTCCGAAAGAAATGTACCCCGTCTTCCTGTTGGTTGGGAAAATTATAAGTAAAAACGATTCTTACAAATTCTGTAAATGGGATCTATTGATAAAAAATAGTGATTAAGGTGACACATTTCTTTATTTTCAATGCCTAAAATAAAGAAATGTCACCTGTAAGAGAAAAATTGCTTCTTCAGGTACCGATTATTTGAAAAAATGGTACCTGAAGAAGCAATTTTTATTTCATAGAGACTTTGTGGTATCTAAATGTTAAATTTTCTTTGTATAGATACCATAACGGTATCTTTTATACAAATTTTCTTTGTATAGATACCAATACGTTTTTCAAATTATCTTTTCTCCAACCAACAGGAAGAAGGCGTATATTTCTTTCGGAAGAATAAATTTGCAACTGCGCCGTAGTTCCATCACATAACGCTAATAGCGTAAATGAAAAACTTTTATAAAACCAACCTGAAATCAATATCGGCGCTGCTTTGTAAATTTTTCTGTAGAAAGAGAATATACGCCTTCTTCCGTCATTTTGAGAAAACTTATATCTAAAACACTCGTACAAATCCACAGCATCGAAAAAAGCATTGACAGATGCGCAATATGTGAGAAGATAGAAATAAGCCCCCACAAAAGGGTGCAAAAACAATACAGGAGATATGCATTTATGGCTCCAACCTATCGAAAGAGATATAAAAAACGAAGAACAAGAAAAGAACAGCTGCAGATGCGCATTTTAATGATTCTCATTGCCGTAATTTTGCTGGGATCCATTCTGGGAATCATACATAAAGTGAAGCAGGAACGGGCGCAGCAGACGGTGTCTGACAGCAGCTGGGATATTACAGATAAAAAATACGTTGACCAGAGACCGGAATTAGACGTGGAACTGCTTCCGGTCAATGAATATTCCCGTCCGGGGCTTGCACTTAAAAAGGTTCGTGGAATTGTCGTTCATTACACGGCCAATCCGGGAACGACTGCCATCCAGAACCGGAATTATTTCGCAGGGCTGGAACAATCTCACCAGACCAAGGCAAGCAGTCATTTCGTGATCGGGCTGGATGGAGAAATTGTACAGTGCATTCCCTGCAATGAAATCGCATATGCATCCAATAACCGAAACAGTGATACAATCGCAATCGAATGCTGTATTCCGGATGACACCGGAAAATTCAATGACAGTACGTATCAGTCATTGATCGAGTTGACAACCTGGCTGATCGGAAGATATGATCTTGGAATTGAAGATGTGATCCGGCATTATGATGTGACAGGCAAAAACTGTCCGAAATATTTTGTGGAACATGAGAGTGCATGGGAAGATTTTCATGATGATCTGGCGGCTTACATCGAAAAAAATGGAGTAGACAAAGAATAAAAAATCATCTACAATAAATTAAATATAGGAAGTATTCTGAATAATTAACGGAACAGAGGAGAAATTTTTGATACAACTATTTACGGAATTACAGGAAAAGAAAAATGTAAGGAGTAATCTGAGTGCTCTGCGTGCCAGCCTGAAAGAAGCAACGGAAGAGCAAAAAGCGCAGGCTATAGGATTTGTACGCGGGCATGAAGATCTGGTGTTTGGATTTTTACAGGAAGAGGATGCAAAGACGCGGAAGAATGCAGCACTTCTTCTGGGAGACCTGGCAGTACAGAATGCGTTGCAGCCGCTCTGGAAAGCATATACCCGGGAACAGACACTGTTCGTAAAAAGTGCATATCTGGAAGCCATGAAGGCACTTCATGCAGAAGAAATCCTTTCGCAGCTGAAAGATCGTCTTGCAGAGCTGGAAGGAGAGCCGGTCACCGAAGAAAACCGGAAACACCGGGAAGCAGAACTGCGGGCACTGCGGGCAATCCTGATTCAGTATGAAGGAATCGATACCCATCATTTTGATATAAAACAAAAGAACAATCATGTACTTTTGGTGACAAACCGCAATCATCGCGGAATACTGGAAAATCAGACCGGTGGAAAGGCGCATCCGCTCGGTGTGATTGTACAGACGGATGATCTGTTGCAGCTGTTGCAGATCCGCACATATCGGGACATGCTGTTTTTGATTCCGGTCAAAGGACTTCTGGAGCAGGAACCGGAAAAAGCAGCAGAGACGGTGTGGAAGCCAATGCTTGCAATCTGTGCAAAATACCACCGGGAAGACAAGCCATTCTTTTTCCGGATTGAGTGCAGATCCGCAATGACACTGGAACAGAGAAGCCGGTTTGTCAAAAAGCTTGGATCTGCCATTGAACAGTTGTCGGATGGAAAACTGGTGAATTCTCCGGGGGATTATGAGGTAGAACTTCGACTGATTGCAAATCGTGAGGGAAAGTTTTTCCCGGCACTGAGATTTTATACCCTTCCGGATCACCGGTTTGCGTACCGGAAACATGCAATTGCAGCTTCCATGCACCCTTCTCTTGCGGCATTGATTATGGAACTGGCAGCACCGTATCTGAAAGAGAATGCACAGATTATTGATCCGTTCTGCGGCGTGGGCACCATGCTGATTGAGCGGGATATCCGCGTCCCGGCACGTGAAAAATACGGTACGGATATTTTTGGGGAGGCAATTGACGGAGCACGGGAGAATGCGGCTCTGGCGGGAGAACAGATCAATTTCATTCACAGGGATTTCTTCGATTTCAGACACGATTATTTGTTTGATGAGATTGTAACCAATATGCCGGTGCGGGGAAAAATGACGCGGGAGCAGCTGGACCGTCTGTATGAGAAATTTTTCCGGAAAGCATTAACCATTCTGGAAAAGGAAGCTGTGATCGTGATGTATACAGGAGAAATCGGATTTGTGAAGAAACAGTTGCGTCTTCACAGGGAATTCTCTCTTTTGGAAGAATATTGTATGCAGAGTAAGACAGGATGTTATCTGTTCATTATAGGAGTAAAGAGGTAATGGCATGAACGGTGATACGAATCTGATAGATATATCAATGTTACAGCAATTGCAGGATCAGTTTTGCTGTGCAGATCATTTGTATCTGATGTGTGTGGATAAAAATAAGGGTGTTGTGACCAAACCGTTTGGAACGGAAGAACAGGTGGGGTTTTTACGTACACAGGTAGATAAACATGCCTACATGGAACTGGTAGACCAGATGCAGCATGACCGGATGGAAACGGTTGTGGAGAGGGAAACAGCACAGGATTTCATGAAATTGTGTGCTGTTTCCACAAAAGTAGAAGATCAGCTGCAGGTTGTCTGGATTGTTATGGGCATTATAAAGGAGCGGTTGACACCGGAGGTTCATCTGCCGGAGGGAATGCTTATTACGACGGAGGAGCAGTTTTACGCATCGGTAGAATTTTTATCAATGCTTTCCGGACAGTTGTTTGAGAGTCGCAGAAATCAGATGATTGCGCAGAAAGCGGTTGAAAAGAGTTCTGTTTCCGAGCTGGCGATGGAATACCAGCTGCACCGCAGCCGGGCAATGACCGAAATTTTGCAGATGATGGATTCGGATAACAGTTTTGAAAAAGTGGCTGAGGATATTTTGCGGGAGACATGTGAAAGTCTGGAAATTTCCGGTGGATGTCTGTTGCGTGAGAATGTAGGGGAAAATACGGCAGACATGATCTGCGAGTATACAAAAGAACCAGACAAGTCCATTCTTGCAGAGGGACAGCATATTCCGATCGATGCACTGCCGTTTTATAATGGTAAGCCTTATATGATCTCATCGGATTCCATCATGCCGGAACCGTTTGCACATTTATTTAAAACCTGTCATATCAGTGCTGGAATTTTTGAACCGATTGAAATACAAAACCGCACGGCAATGTATTTTTGCGTGTATGATAATGAAAAAACAAGAATCTGGGAGAACAGAGATATCAAATTTGTCAGTGATGTGCGAAGAGTTGTGCAGAGCATCATGCTCAAAAGAATTGCAAAGAATTCGCTGGCAAGTCCTATACATCTTTAGAGGCAATTCTGGAAAATACCGGATGTGGAATATATGTGGTCGATTATCATACCAATTCGATTCTTTATATGAATCACAAATTCAAAGAACTTTTCTCTCGCAGTATCGCGGGAAATCATCTGGAAAAAATGCTGTTTTCCGACCGGGAGACAAAGCGCAGCCAGTATTATGAGGAAATTTATTCGGTGGTTGAGGAACGCTGGCTGGATGTGCATAAGACCGAGATTGACTGGGTGGATGGCAGAAAAGTTGCCATGTGTACACTCTATGATATTACCGAAAAGAAAATTTATCAGAAAGAAATTGAAAATCAGGCGAACAATGATTTCCTGACAGGGTTGTTTAATCGCATGCGCTGCGAACAGGATCTGGGACAGTTTATACGAAAGACCCGGGAAAAAGATGCAACAGGAGCGTTGCTTTATATGGGATTGGATGATTTTAAGCATATCAATGACGGGCTGGGACACCAGTATGGGGATATTCTGTTGAAAGCGATTTCCCATAGCCTGCGCAGGATAGATGGGATTGAGAATACCTGTTACCGCATGGGAGGGGATGAGTTTGTTGTGATTATTCCGGATTCCGTGTATCCGGAGCTGGAACGGATTGTCAGGGAAGTGACATCCATATTTAAGAAACCATGGTTTTTAAAGGGAGAAGATTATTATTGCACCATAAGTATGGGGATCGTATATTTCCCGAAGGATGGAGAAACGGTGGAAGAACTTGTCCGTAAAGCAGATATTGCCCTGTTGTCGGCAAAACGCGGGGGCAAAAACCGCGTGGAATACTATGATGGGATGGACGCATCTTCCTCATACCGCAGACTGGATCTGGAGAAAAATATGCGTACTGCAGCCATGAATGCATGCACGGAATTTGAAGTGTTTTATCAGCCGATCATTGATGTCTGTCAGCCGGGAGAGCCATGCTGTGGTGCGGAAGCATTGATCCGCTGGAATTCAAGTGCACTTGGATTTGTGAATCCGGCAGATTTTATTCCACTTGCGGAATATCTGGGACTGATCAATCCAATCGGTGAATATGTAATGAAAAATGCGGCATTGCGGTGTAAATACTGGAATGATATGGGGCATCCGGAGTATCATGTCAATGTAAATTTGTCGGTTGTACAGCTGTTGCAGAATGACATTGTAAAGAAGGTTGCAAAGGTTCTGGAAGAAACCCGTATCATACCACAGAATCTGACGTTGGAAGTAACGGAAAGCCTGGCGATCAATGATATGGTCCGGATGAAGAAGATATTAAGTGAGATCCGGAATCTTGGTGTACGCGTGGCACTGGATGATTTTGGAACAGGATATTCATCCCTCAATCATATCCGTGAGATGCCGTTGGATGTGATCAAGATAGACCGTTGTTTTATTGAACATCTTGGCGAGGACGATTTTTCCAATGCATTTGTGCGGATGGTATCGGAACTGGCAAATGCCATCAATGTACGCGTATGCGTGGAAGGTGTGGAGACTAAGCGCCAGAGAGATATTGTAAAAAAGATGGGAATCCGTATGATTCAGGGATTTTTTTATGGAAAACCGATGAAGATTGAAGAATTTGAAAAGAAATATCTGATATAAGGTGAATGCTATGTATACAGAAGAACAGGTTTGATTGTTAATGGGAGGAAAAATGCTTAATCTGAAAGGACGGTCTGATAAGAAAAGTAAAAATATAATTGGTATTATACAAAGCTGCCTTATCCTGGTATTGGTAATTCTTATTATTTTTATGATGATACAGATTAGCTGGTTACAAGGGACAGCGCGTGTAATAAATTATGCAGGTCTGGTACGTGGAGCTACACAGCGTGAAGTAAAATTAGAAATTACAGAAAACCGGAATGAAGAATTAATTAAATATTTGGATGATATTCTGAGTGGGTTAAGATATCAGGATGGACATTATGAACTGGTAAAACTCTATGACAAAGAATATCAGGAAAAATTAAAGATTCAGAGTGATTATTGGGAAAAATTGAAAACAGAAATTGAAGCCGTAAGAAGTGTGGGATATGAAAATACAGATATTGTCAATATGAGTGAGATTTATTTTAAGATGGCAGATGAAACTGTATTTGCAGCAGAAAAGTATTCCGAAAAGATTGCCACAAAGATTCGCACCATAGAGATTCTGTCTGCGTTTGATATGCTGTGTCTGGTGATATTGGTTATTGTGCAGACCCTGATGGCAATGAAGATGGCGGTGAAAAATAAGCTGTTAGAACACAGGGCATATACAGATGCCCATACCGGATTGCCAAACAAAAGTGCCTGTAAGGAACTTCTTGGTAATAAAGAAATAATTAGTGAGCCTACCGCATGCATAATGTTTGACTTGAATAATTTAAAGACGGTAAATGATACAATGGGACATTCGGCAGGAGACCAGTTAATATTGAATTTTGCCCGGCTTTTGCGCAATGTGATTCCGGAAAAAGACTTTGTTGGAAGATATGGTGGAGATGAATTTATGGCAGTTATTTATCATACAAGCCAAACAGAGGTTGAGGAAATATTAAAATGTTTATGTCTCGAAAAAGACCGGTTAAACAACAGGGAAGACAAAATGCTGATTGACTATGCATATGGATGGGCATTATCCGCAAACGACGGTAAATATACAATTCAGACATTGCTCGATAAGGCTGACTCTTATATGTACGAAAACAAAAAATTATGTAAGAGATATAGACTGATGTCTGAGGTTGAATTTTTTTAGTCTTATAACAGGGAATCAGCATCTGTCAAATGCTGGTTCCTTTTATTTATTTTATCAGAAAGGAAGAGAAGCCGGCAAAGGTTCGGGAAGAAAACAGGCTTTGAGGGATGTCCTGCATGTGATCCATGAAAAAACCTCTTGCATTTCCGGAGAGGGTGTGTAATATAGTACATGCAGCGGCAGATTGGGGGCACCACCTTCAGTCGCTATATAAAATTAATGCACAAAGGGATACGATAAGGAGGATGTTATGTACACAGCATTAACAATTGCTGGAAGTGATTCCAGTGGAGGCGCCGGCATTCAGGCAGATATTAAGACAATGACAGCAAACCATGTTTACGCAATGAGTGCGATCACGGCTTTGACTGCCCAGAATACGACCGGTGTAACAGATATTATGGAGGTAACCCCGAAGTTTTTGGCAGAGCAGCTGGACAGTATTTTTACGGATATCTATCCGGATGCGATTAAAACCGGAATGGTTGCTTCTGGTGAACTGATTGGGACGATTGCGCAGAAGCTGACAGAGTATCACGCAAAAAATATTGTCGTAGATCCTGTCATGGTGGCAACCAGTGGAGCAAGACTGATCAGTGAGGATGCTATCAGCACATTGAAAAGTAAATTATTACCGCTTGCAACGGTGATTACGCCAAATATTCCGGAAGCGGAAGTGCTTTCCGAAATGCAGATCAAGACCGATGCAGATATGGAAAAAGCAGCAGAAATTATTTGTGACACATTGGGCTGTGCCGTTTTATTAAAAGGTGGTCATCAGTTAAATGATGCCAATGACCTGCTCTACCAGAAGGGTAAAGAGCCGGTATGGTTTGAGGGAAAGAGGATTGATAATCCAAATACACACGGGACAGGCTGTACGCTTTCTTCTGCGATTGCATCAAACCTTGCAAAAGGAAGAGATCTTGAAACGTCTGTGAAGTATGCAAAAAATTATATTTCCGGTGCACTTGCCGCCATGCTTGACCTTGGAAAAGGAAGCGGACCAATGGACCATGCATTTGCAATTGAAGGAGAATATTAGTATCCGGCAAATGTGAGGCCGGGTTTATCATAGGTTAAGAGGAGTGTACAAATGGAAAAAAAAGGAACTTCCGTGTTCAGTAACGGATTAATTTGGTTTGGAGCAGGTGTATCCCTGGCGGAAATACTGACAGGTACTTATTTTGCACCGCTTGGATTTGGAAAAGCCATGGCAGCAATTTTACTGGGACATCTGATCGGCGGACTTATGATGTTTGCAGCAGGAATGATTGGAGCGAAAGAACGAAAAAGTGCCATGGAAACTGTGAAAATGAGTTTTGGCGAGAGAGGAAGCCTTCTGTTTGCTGTCTTAAATGTGTTACAGCTTGTAGGGTGGACCGCAATTATGATTTATGACGGAGCGCTTGCGGCAGACGGGGTTTTGCATACCGGAATCTGGGTATGGGCGATCATTATCGGCGCATTGATTGTTGTCTGGATTTTTGTCGGACTTACGAATCTTGGCAAGTTAAATACGGTTGCCATGACCGCACTTTTTATTTTATCTCTGGTTCTTTTTAAAGTGATCTTTTTTGGAACCGGAAGCGCGGCCCCGGTCGTGGATGATGGAAGTCTTACATTTGGTGCGGCTGTGGAACTTGCCGTGGCAATGCCGCTTTCCTGGCTGCCACTGATCAGTGATTATACAAGAGAAGCAGAAAAACCGTTTGCCGCAACACTTGTCAGTGTGGTTGTCTACAGTCTGGTCAGCATTTTTATGTATATGATCGGTATGGGGGCTGCTATTTTTACCGGCGAATATGATATTGCGCAGATTATGTTAAAAACAGGGTTTGGCGTTGTGGGACTTCTCATCATTGTATTTTCCACGGTTACGACGACGTTTCTGGATGCATATTCCGCAGGAGTTTCAAGTGTTTCCATTTCTTCAAAAATTAAGGAGAAATGGGCAGCGATTGTTGTTACCGTGATTGGAACTGTGGCAGCAATTGTTTATCCGATGGATAACATTACAAATTTCCTGTATCTGATTGGTTCTGTATTTGCCCCGATGATTGCAGTGCAGATTGCAGATTATTTCATTTTAAAGAAAGCAGATGCTGGGGAATCCGCATTTCAGTGGAGAAATCTTGTGGTGTGGCTGGTCGGTTTTGTACTGTACCGGGTGCTGATGCATGTGGATACACCGGTTGGAAATACGCTGCCGGATATGGTGATTACCGTAATTGTCTGTGTGATTGTAGAAAAAATTGCAGCAGCAGTAAAAGAAAAATAAGGTGTTATCATCCTACACCTATTAATCATAAGACTTTTTGTTTGACTTTTTAGAAAAAGAGAAATATAATAATTTTCAAACGAGTAGCAAACGAGCGTAAATCCAGTTTTGCTGCTCGTTTTTAATTTTATAATGCCATGAAAAAGTGTGTAGCTTATCAGCGTAAGTCCAGCTTGTGAGATAAGTACATGCTTTTTTTATG